>ERZ779669.929-NODE-929-length-15380-cov-5.075693_pt1 | contig 15380 bp, 13 predicted proteins | sample MGYA00511372_ERZ779669 | MGnify/ENA primary metagenome ERZ779669 (study PRJEB29588, sample SAMEA1967891) | human gut metagenome | biome: human gut; feature: human-associated habitat; material: faeces | place: Denmark | collected 2008/2010 ... | reverse complement strand
AAATTCTTGCTTCCTCCCCGTACTAAGGTACTTCCTGCAGCAATAGCTTCGTGATAATCGTGTGACATACCCATGGATAATTCCCGGAAAGCGTCCGAATCGGCGAACCAGGTTGTTTTTATCTCTTTAAAGAGCCTGTCTAGTAAACAAAATTCCCGGTTGATTTGTTCAACATTATCGGTGTTGCTCGCCATTCCCATTAAACCGCAGATACGGACATGGGTCAGTTCTTTCCATTCTCCGGTGTTCAGCATATCTTTGCATTCGTCGGGGCTGAAACCAAATTTAGTTTCTTCCTGTGCCACATGGATTTGCAACAGGCAGTTGATGATGCGTCCTGCTTTGACAGCTTGCTTGTTGACCTCTGCCAGTAACTTATAAGTGTCAATTCCATGAATCATCGCTACGTATGGTATCATGTATTTAATTTTATTACTTTGCAGGTGTCCGATAAAATGCCATTCGATATCTTTGGGCAAACTTTCGTATTTAGCTGTCATTTCCTGCACTTTGCTTTCTCCAAAAATACGCTGTCCCGCCTGATATGCTTCTTCTATCGCTTCATTGGGGTGGAATTTTGAGACAGCAACTAGCCGGACTCCTTGCGGGAGTTCGGCCAGTACTTGCTTTAAATTTTCAGCAATACTCATTGTTGCTTATGCTTTTGACGGATCAAACTCCGGTTTGTCATTCGGTCCGGCGCTGTAAGGATATACATCCATGAGCGGAGTTTCGGATACCATGCCGATCTGATAGTCTGCCATGGTTCCTTTCATGCCTTCGTCCAGTTTCTTAACTGCATCGCGCAGGTCGGCAGCCTGTACCAATACCTGTGTGGAAGTCTTTTTCTCTGCACCGCTTTTTTCGTCCAGCGTGATGAAAATAAGTTTGCATTTGAACCAACGGTCGGCACTTTCTTCGTCGCTGGGGAAAAGTTCGCTATAATTGGCACGTTTAATGTCGGAAACTGTAAATTCTCCGGATATGAATGGAGTCATTTCTTCAATAATTCGTGCTTCTGCTTCTGTAAAGCTGAGTGCATCAACAAGATATGGTTCGGTAACTTTTTTCTGCATTCCGTTTTCCATTACTTTTTCATAACGAATTTTGCATTCAAACCATGTATGCATTGCCATAATTTTCAGTATTTAATTAAATTTAAAATATGTATTAAGTGTAGGTTTTTACTTTCTTAGAGAAAGGTTTCAACCATTTTAATGAAGCAAAGATAGGTAATAAACTTCTTATTGTTTCATTTTTTGTGGAAAAGAATATAAATGGTTGTTAGTAATGAACTTTTTATATGTTTTTTCGTTTTTAAAGAAGATTATAAACTAAAAAGAACAATGAAACTATTTCTCTCAGTTACTCTTAGTTTTTTTCTAGTTATGAATGTATATAGTCAGAATTTATCTTTTAATGATGATATAAAAACTTGTAATATTATGGAACTTATCAAATTTAAAGGGCAGCCGGTTAATTTAGCTGGTAAGTTTGTAACAGTAGGAGCATCGGCACCAGATTTTGAGTTAGTTAAAACAGACTTAACTTCTTTGTTTTTGGCTGATTTGAAAGGAAAAAAAGTCGTTTTGAACATTTTTCCAAGTCTTGATACTGGGGTATGTGCTACTTCTGTACGCCGTTTCAATGTATTGGCTGCAGGCTTGCCAAATTCAGTAGTATTGGCTATTTCCAAAGATTTGCCTTTTGCACATGCACGTTTTTGCACAGTTGAAGGCATTGATAATGTAATTCCTTTATCAGATTTTCGTACTTCAGATTTTGGAGTTAATTATGGGGTGCTTATGGCAGATGGTCCATTGAGAGGATTATTGGCTCGTGCGGTAATTGTGGTTAATGAAGAAGGGGAAATTGTCTATACAGAACTTGTGCCAGAGATAACACAGGAACCTGATTATGATGAGGTTATTAAAGCCGTGAAAAAATGAAAAGTATAAAAAAGAGAGGGAAAATTATTTCCCTCTCTTTTTTATACTTTTGTATATGAAAAACAATGCAATTAATATTACAATGCCTATAATGACATATCCAATTTCATGGCTGTATTGGGTTGCCATGATGTATACGTCATTAGTCGTTTTGAGATCGGTGAAACGGTAAATAAGGTATCCGAGTAAAGCCAATATCGAATTCCAAATGCCGGCTCCTAAAGTTGTATATAGAAGAAACGGTTTTAGTTTCATTCCCGCAAGTCCAGCTGGTATGCTGATAAGTTGGCGTACTGCTGGTATTAATCTACCGAAAAAAGTCGAAGCAGCTCCATGTTTTCTAAAGTATTCTTCTGCATGCCGTATTTTTTCTTCGTTAATGAGGCACATGTGCCCAAAACGACTGTTGGCAAATTTATAGACAATGGGGCGTCCTAACCATTTGGCTAGATAATAATTGATAAGTGCTCCTAAATCTGCGCCAATAGTTGCAAATACAATGACAAGGAATATATTCATACTTTCGTCAGCCATTGATTTCCAAGCTGCTGGTGGAACAATGACTTCAGAAGGAAAGGGTATAAATGAACTTTCAATAGTCATGAAGAGAGTTACAACCCAATAGTTTAGATTTTCTAATATCCATTTGATAAGTTCCGCTGATGATTCCATATTTCTTGTTTGAGATTCTAATATAAAGAGTCGAAAATTTTCTTAATTGCTTGAGCCATATTATCTTTATCTATATTCTTTAGTTGCCGATAGAGATTTTCCAATTTCTCAGAATTCATGGGATGCTTGCATTGCTGGTTGTATTTTTGGAAATTATCTTTGTCGTGCATTAACATAAAAACAATCGTTAACTTCTCGTTGATATTGTTGAAGTCAGGTTCTAGTTCTTTAACATGCTCAAAAGCAATACGAGCATATTCCAGTTGACCAAGTTCCATACAGTCAGAACCAATTTCATTCCATGTATCGGCATATGGAGCTATTTGTATTGCTTTACTCCAGCATGCCATTCCCATTTGAAAGTCGTCATCGTCCATGTAGCAACGCCCTTCTATAAGGTACGGATTAGGGTCAGTTGGAGCTAGCTGATGAGACTTTTCCCAGTATGTTCCTGCCTCTATTGCTTTTTTCATTTTGTGTAGACAAAAGGCTACATTCGCATATAAAGATGGTAATGGTGATTGGTCTTGTGGGGATACATTTTCTATTGCTTTCAGAAAGTGATTATATGCAATTTCCCATTCACCTTCGGTTAGCTTATTCGTTCCTATGAAAGAGTCTATGAAGTAAGTTGGAATAGCTTGCCGTTTTTCAGCTTGCTTATAATTTTCTAATGCTTTTTCTTCGTTACCTAGTTCATAGAATGCATTTCCTTTCATTATATATGCATCTACAAAGTCGTCATCCGAGACAATAGCATAATCACAGGCTTCTAATGCTTTGTCAAATTGCTCTTGATCGAAATAGCATCGTGCTAAACCATACCAATATGCAGGGGAATAGGGATTTCTATCTATTAATTTATTATAATATTCTGATGATTTATCCAGTTCTCGTTGGGCATAATAACAGTCTGCGCATACAGCGAGGAAGGCTTCTTCTTCATCATATTTTCCCTTACCTTTTTCTAACCATTTAACTGCTCTTTCAGGGTATCCCATATCTATGAATATATAAGAAGCTTCAACAATATTGGCTAAATCTTCTTTATCTTCGATCGTATCCAATAGTAAATCAGCATCATCGAGTTTACCTTCTTCTAATAAAAGCTGTGCTCGTAAAATAATGGTTTCTGATGTACTTTCGGTTATTGAGTTAGCAATTTCTTGGGCTTTTGCTTTGTTAGAAGTGTCTAAATATAGATAAGCCTGCTCCACCAATAGTGGAGTATTGTTGGGATGCAGGCTTAATCCATAAATTGTAACTTCTTTGGCTATATCATACTTGCGATGCATGGCATACCAATCAGCCAAATCAGCCAAATCATCTGCATCCAAGTAGATATGTTTATTGTCAGCTTTGGCTTGTTCATATTGTTCAGCCATTTCCAACAATTCTTTTTCTCTACCGGATAGCAGGTTCTTTTTATTCATAGAAATCTTTTCTGTCGTTATTTATTTATTTTCCCCCAGGTGTCTTTTAAGCTTACTGTGCGATTGAATACCATTTTTTCTGGTGTAGAATCTTTATCCACATTGAAATAACCAATACGTTGGAATTGCAAGTAAGTTAAAGGTTTCATTCCAGCTGCAAATTTTTCAATGTAACAATGGGGCAGTATTTGCAATGAATCAGGATTGATAATTTCCTTCATAGCTGTTAATGCATCACAATTCTTTTCTTCGCGTATAGCAGCAAGAGCATCACGTGGATTTTCTACTTTCCATAAACGATCATATAGTCGTACTTCTGCTTCTAAACAATGTCCACAACTTACCCAATGCAATGTACCTTTGACTTTGCGGCTGGCTTCCGGCATACCACTTTTAGTATTAGGATCGTACTCGCAATATACTTCTTCCACTTCTCCGGCTTCATTCTTTTTGCAGCCAGTACATTTTACAATATAAGCACTTTTCAAACGAACTTCTTGTCCTGGTGTCATGCGGAAATATTTTTTTGGAGCATTTTCCATAAAATCTTCCCGTTCAATCCATAATTCCCGGCTAAATTCAATATAATGGCTGCCTTCTTCGGGCTTTTCCGGATTGTTGATTGCTTCCAGTTCTTCTACTTGGCCTTCCGGATAATTGGTAATGATTAGTTTGACAGGATTTAGAACGGCAGAAATACGGGTTGCACGCACATTTAAGTCTTCGCGGACAGCACTTTCCAGCAAAGCAAATTCATTGAGAGCATCATAAGTGGTGTATCCGATCTTGTCGATGAATTTGTGGATAGATTCCGGTGAATATCCTCGGCGACGAAAACCGCATAGGGTTGGCATACGTGGGTCATCCCAACCGTTTACTAGACCTTCTTTTACCAATGTCAACAAGTTGCGTTTACTCATTAAAGTATAGCTTAGGTTTAGCTTGTTGAATTCATATTGGCGTGGGCGATTATCATTCAGATCTTTTCCTTCTTTTAGCCAGTCTACAAAAAGGTCATAAAGCGGGCGGTGTACAACAAATTCCAGTGTACAAAGCGAATGTGTTACTCCTTCAAAGAAATCACTTTGTCCGTGTGCAAAGTCATACATTGGGTATGCTTTCCATTTTGTACCGGTACGATGGTGAGGATGTTTTACAACTCGGTAAATAATAGGGTCGCGGAAGTGCATGTTGGGATTTGCCATGTCTATTTTTGCTCGTAATACCATGGCTCCTTCTTCTATTTCTCCGCTATTCATTTTCTGAAAAAGTTCCAGGCTCTCTTCTATGGGACGATTTCGGTAAGGACTTTCAATTCCTGGTTGTGTCGGAGTGCCTTTCTGGGCCGCAATTTGTTCTGACGTTTGTTCGTCAACATAAGCTTTGCCTTCTTTGATTAATCGGATGGCAAAATCCCACAATTGTTGGAAATAATCAGATGCATAATATTCGTTTCCCCACTGATATCCTAACCATTTGATATCTTCTTTGATGGCTTCTACATATTCTACATCCTCTTTGGTTGGATTAGTGTCGTCAAAACGCAGATTGCAAACACCATTATGCGCTGCTGCAATTCCAAAATCCAAGCAAATGGCTTTGGCATGTCCGATATGGAGGTAACCGTTAGGCTCGGGCGGAAAACGAGTTTGTACTCTACTACCGTTTTTGCCTTCTTTTAAATCGTTTTCAACTATTTGCTCAATGAAGTTCAAGCTTTTCTTTTCGCTTGTTTCTTCGTTTTTTATTTCTGCCATAGATATATAGGTTATTCGTATTCTGCTACAAAAATACGACTATTTTTTTGTATTTTCTCATTTCATGGATACATATGCGCTCTTTTTCTTTTCAACGGTTTTATAAAAGGCACAAGATGCCATCTTGAGGTGTCGAAGATGGCATCTAATGCTGCTTAAGATGCCATCTAATGCAGGTAGGGATTCTTATTGCGAATTTCGTTAAAGAGGAAATGTAATAGTTTTGTAACATATCTTTCAAACATTAGTCACACGTCTTTGGCTTAAAATGCCTTACTTTGCAAAATTGGAAGAAAAGGGGAAATCGTGTGACATTATTATAAAATAAAAAAGAAAATCATCATGGTGAAATTTATTGAGTCGGAATTACTTCTGCTAAAAAGAGAAACAGACGAAATGTGGTCGTTAGTTTGTAACCAGTTCGAACGTGCGGGGGATGCAGTTCTTGCGTTAGATTATGAATTGGCTCAACAGGTACTTGTACGTGAGCGTCGCGTTAATGCTTTTGAACTGAAAATAGATAGCGATGTGGAAGATACAATTTCTCTTTATAATCCTGTGGCTATAGAGCTGCGTTTTGTTTTAGCAGTATTGAAAATTAACACCAATTTGGAACGGTTGGGAGATTTTGCAGAGGGAATTGCTAAATTCGCAATTGATTGTCACCAGTCTGGCTTGGATGTAGAGTTGTTAAAAAGACTGCGGTTAAAGGAAATGATAACTCAAATCCTTTCAATGTTGGAGGTCGCAAGAAAGGCGTTTTTGGAAGAAAATCAGGAATTGGCAACTTCTGTATTTGCCAAGGATGATTTAGTTGATGAAATTAATGCTGAGGCAACACAAGTCTTGGCTGAATATATACAAAGCTATCCTGAAAGTGCACTTTTCTGTTTGCATTTAGCTAGTGTATTCCGTAAATTAGAGCGTTCTGGTGATCATATAAAAAATATGGCTGAGGAAATCGTATTCTTTATAGATGCCAAGGTGTTAAAGCATAGCGGTAAGACCGATGAATATTACTCTCAGGGCAAATAGTAAATAATTTTTTAGTATAATTTTAGTTATTCTTGAAAAATAAACTTATATTTGTCCATTGAGAACGCTTTAAACAGTTGATAGAAGTTTTTTAATGATAATAATCTGGAAAGAATTACAAAAAGATGTTATATGACATGTTTTTTAATTTGGTTAGTATTACGAAAAGCCTCTATCTTTGTGGCGTTATCCTGAAAACAATCTTTTTATCTTAAGAAAAAAACTAATACCTATTGAAAACTGAAAAAGGAGGCTTTGTGAAAAGCTTCCTTTTTTTATGTGTATATGTGGTGTTTTTGTATCTTTGTCACCAAGTAATAATCTGAAAAAATAACGAATTAAACTATGTTTTCTGGAATTGTAGAAGAGTGTGCTACTTTGGTAGCAGTAGTTAAAGAGCAAGAGAATGTACATTTCTCTTTTAGATGTTCATTTGTCGATGATTTGAAGATAGATCAAAGTGTAGCTCATAATGGGGTTTGTTTGACAGTCGTTAGTAAAACAAACGATACTTATACGGTAACTGCAATGAAAGAAACATTGGATCGTTCAAATCTGGGACTTTTACACATAGGTGATGAGGTGAATGTAGAGCGTAGTATGTTGATGAATGGTAGGTTGGATGGGCATATCGTTCAAGGTCATGTGGATCAGACTGCCACTTGCATAGACATAAAAGATGCTGATGGCAGTTATTATTTTATGTTCCGCTATGTTTTTGACAAAGACATGGCTAAGCGCGGTTATATTACGGTTGATAAAGGATCGGTAACAGTAAATGGAGTCAGTCTTACCGTTTGTAACCCAACGGATGATACTTTTCAAGTTGCTATTATTCCTTATACATTTGAGCATACGAATTTTCATTCAATAAAAGTTGGTAGCGTAGTTAATTTGGAGTTTGATATTATAGGTAAGTACATTAGTCGTATGATACAATATAAATGAGTAGGATGATATGGATGATTTTCTGCATTTAGTTTCTTCTCGTCAAAGTGACCGTGCTTATGATGCTACTCGTATAGTCGAATCTGATAAATTGGAACGTATATTAGAAGCAGCTCGGTTGGCTCCTTCTGCATGTAATGCACAGCCTTGGAAATTTGTTGTGTTGACAGATCCCGAATTGGTAAAAAAAGCGGGGAAGGCTGCTGCTGGATTAGGGATGAACAGATTTGCTAAGAGCGCACCAGTACATATTTTGATTGTAGAAGAGGCAATGAATATCACCTCTTATTTGGGAATGAAATTGAAGGATAAATATTTTCCTCTGATAGATATAGGTATTGTAGCTGCTCACATTACATTAGCTGCTGAAAATGAGGGTCTGGGTTCGTGTATCCTGGGATGGTTTGATGAAAAGGAAATGAAGAAACTTGCGGGTGTCCCGGCCGGAAAGAGGTTGCTATTGGATGTTGTAGTTGGTTATCCGATTAAAGGAAAGCGGAAAAAACTAAGAAAAGATAAAGATAAAGTTATATCATATAATAAATATTGAGGATTTTACCTCCTTCTTATGGTGTATGATGATAATAGAATATCATTAAGGCAAATGAAGAGTATTTGAGTGAAATAAATAAGTATAAGTTTTATAAATCTTTTAGTAAAACTTGTTCTGCTCCTTTATAATATTCTTCTTTTGCCTTCATTAATACTTCCCATTCGTCACTGAATTCTTTGTCCTTATCAACTTTAAAAGCTTCCGAACCTCGTGTATCCAGTCTGTCTAGTAAAATGGACACATTCATTTTGTTGATGTCCATGGATGGTTGGTAGGCTATATCTTCACTTTTTTCATCGGTAGCAACTTCGTGTATCAGCTTGATTTCTTGAAGTTCATAAAGAGTTTGGTGGGTAAGCCTGATTGGAATCTGACATTCTTCTGAGATTTCTTGGGCTGTATAAGGAGATTCGTTTTTCTCGAAGCGTTTGGCGATGAGCGACATGATGAGTATGGAGATAAATTCTCGATAGCGATGGCTTATGTTGCGTGTATCTTTGTCAAAATTGAAATTGCTGATGTTTTGTCCGGCGTATGTCAGTTCAGCGCCAAAAAGACAAATAGTCCATGATATCTGTAGCCATAGTAAAAATAAGGGGAGGGCGGCAAAACTACCATAGATGGCATTATATCGAGAAACCCATAACTGACTGCTTATGTAAAGGAACTGAAAGGCCTGATAGGCTGTACCGGCAAGCATGCCCGATATGAGTGCATGTTTGAATTTTACTTTGGTATTAGGCATAAAAATATATAAACCGGTAAACATTATCCAGGTAAGGACATAGGGGATTAATCTGATGAGAAATTTTCCGATTGGGGCCAGCAAAGTGAAATCTTCTATATTTTTCACCATTGTACTCATAAAAATCGATAATCCACCAGAAACCACTAAAAGAATGGGGATTAGCAATAGCATAGAAAAATAGTCCGTAATTTTGCGATACATACTCCGGGCTTTTTTTACTTGCCAAATGCGGTTAAAAGTAATTTCCATATTATTGATAAGGTTGAGCACTGACCATAGTAACATTACTAGGCCTACTCCTATGAAAATTCCGCTTTTAGTTTGTGAAAGGTAAGAATTGACAAATTGCAAGAGTACTTGAGTCGCTTCTGTTTGTCCTCCAAAGCCATTTACAATCTGGCTTTCCATTAAATTGTCGAAGCCAAATCCACGGGCAATCGCAAATAGTATAGCTAGTATGGGGACTATGGCTAATAGTGTACTATATGTAAGCGCGGAGGCTTTGTTGACTAATCGATCTTCAGCAAAACGTGAGATGCACAAATAAATTGTCTTGATTATGTTGTAAATAGCATAAGTCGTTCGGGTTACTTCGTCTTCTGTGATACGCCAGATGTCGTAAGTTAGAAATTTCCAGAAAGAGGCAATGCGCTTATTCATAGTAAAAATTAATTTAAAAAAGCAGTTGGCCTATAAGCCGGGTTCTGTATCCTTAACTTAATAAATTAATCAAGGTGTCTATCATTTATCTGAGCCGTATGTTGCCATACAGGCTTTAGCGGTCTACCCTCCGACATGGAGCGAGCAACTCTCATAACGCCGGTTTACATGACCTTACAACTCCTAAGATGCACAGCCCGCATATCACTATACGGCTGGTAGGCTCTTACCCTACCTTCTCACCCTTACCTCCGGGTGGAGGCGGTTATTTTCTTCTGCATTACTCTGCCTTTGCAGGCGGCTTTCTGTTAGGAAGTAGGATGCTCTGTGTTGCCCGGACTTTCCTCTTCTACCTATATATAGTATCAGCGACAGACCGACCAGCTGCTTTCTCTGTGCAAAGGTACGCAAATAAACGGAATTTGTGCTATAATTGGCGGGATTCTTTCATTTGGGTCCTTCTGAATGGAGTCTGGCAGGCAGGACGATTTGTCAGCGGTGTCACTATTCCACTGGTAATGAATGTAAATTTGGCAGATTTGGCAGTTAACTGCGGTTAATGCCTTTCTGGGCATTGTTAAAAGACGGAAAAAACAACCAGGGAAGAGTACACTCGTATGGAATTTGTTCTACTTTAGCAAATGAAAAGTTAAAACAAAGTCGAAATTAACATTTTAAACAATAGAAGATATGAAAACAACAACTAAGTTTGCGATAGGTTCAGTAGCAGTAATTGCACTGAGTGCCGGAGTGGCCGGTGTTACTGCGTATGCCATGATGGAGAAAAATCAGGCAAACGCGTCTTTTTATGAAGCTTTTGACACTGCATCTCCTTTGCGTACGGCAGCGTTCGACGCATCCAGCATGCAGCCGGTCGATTTGACAAAAGCTGCGGAAAGTACGTTGAACTCCGTGGTACATATCATGTCTATTCAGCGTAGCAAGATTCAGACAATTCAAGGTCAGCCCGATATATTCGATTTCTTCTTCGGTGACGGAAGAGGTCGTCAGCAACAAGTTCAGACTCCGGAACAGAGAGGTTTCGGTTCAGGTGTCATCATCTCCAAGGATGGTTACATCGTGACCAACAACCACGTGATTGACGGAGCGGATGAAATCAATGTGAAGCTGCACGACGGACGCGAGATGAAAGGTCGTGTCATCGGTACGGACCCGACTTCCGACTTGGCATTGGTCAAGATTGAAGGAGATGATTTCCCGGCTATCGTGGTCGGTAACTCCGACAACCTGAAAGTAGGTGAGTGGGTACTGGCAGTCGGTAACCCGTTCAATCTGGGGTCTACAGTGACCGCCGGTGTGGTCAGTGCGAAATCCCGTGGACTGGGTGCCAATCAGGTAGAGTCTTTCATCCAGACAGATGCTGCCATCAACCAAGGTAACAGTGGAGGTGCGCTGGTCAATGCCAAGGGTGAATTGGTAGGTATCAACGCCATGCTGTATTCTCCGACAGGAGCGTATTCCGGTTATGGTTTCGCCATTCCGGTAAGCATCATGACCAAGGTCGTAACCGACTTGAAGCAATATGGTACCGTACAGCGTGCATTGCTGGGTATCGGCGGTCGTGACATGGGTAACGAGGTTTATCCGGATGAAATCCGTAAGGAACAGAAGGAGCTGGGTGCTACCGAAGGCGTACAGGTGGTAGAAGTGACCGATGGTGGTTCAGCCGACGGAATTTTGCAGAAGAACGATGTTATCCTGAAATTGAACGACACCAAGGTGAAGACCATGGCCGACCTGCAAGGTATGCTGGCTAAGTATCGTCCGGGTGACAAAGTGAAAGTAACCGTTTTGCGTGACAAGAAAGAAAAGACCTTTACCATTACCTTGAAGAATTCTCAGGGAACTACCAAGGTGGTAAAACAGGCCGATATGGAAATTCTGGGTGCTGCCTTCCGTGCCGTGCCGAAGGAACTGAAGGAACAGTTGAACCTGGGTTACGGAGTGGAAGTGACCGGTGTCAGCGAGGGAAGAATGAAAGACAGCGGTATCCGCAAGGGATTCATCATCCTGAAAGCCAACGGAAAGCAGTTGCGCAGTGTACAGGATTTGGAAAACGTGATGAAAACCGCTTCCCAGTCAGCCGATCAGGTACTGTTCATGACAGGTGTATATCCGTCTGGCAAACGTGCAAATTATGCAGTCGACTTGTCACAGGCAGAATAAACGCATAGTAAGGTAGAAAGATTTTTTCCACAAGAAGGCGCTTCGAACCTCCGAAGCGCCTTCTTTGGCTTCTGACTATAGGGGCGGACAATCCGGACGTGGAATGAACAATCGGGCCGTCTGCTCTGTTTCATTTTTGACATGCGGTTGACAAAAAGAGAGAATTGAGGCTGGTTTAAGAAATTTATAGATTCTTTCTTCAGAAAATCACTGTCAGAATCAAAAATTTTATGTACTTTTGTACCCAAATCATTTTATATAGAATGAGACAGTTAAAGATTACTAAAAGTATCACTAACCGAGAGAGCGCTTCTTTGGATAAGTATTTGCAGGAAATCGGTCGTGAAGATTTGATTACTGTAGAAGAGGAGGTAGAACTCGCTCAACGTATCCGTAAAGGTGACCGTGCGGCATTAGAGAAACTTACACGTGCCAACCTACGATTTGTGGTGTCTGTAGCCAAACAGTATCAGAACCAAGGCTTGAGCTTGCCGGATTTGATTAATGAAGGTAACCTGGGATTGATTAAGGCCGCTGAAAAGTTTGATGAAACCCGTGGTTTCAAATTCATCAGTTACGCCGTTTGGTGGATTCGTCAGTCCATTTTGCAGGCATTGGCAGAACAGTCACGTATCGTGCGTTTGCCGTTGAACCAGGTTGGTTCACTGAATAAAATCAGTAAGGCATTCTCTAAGTTCGAACAGGAAAACGAACGTCGTCCGTCGCCGGAGGAACTGGCCGATGAGCTGGAAATTCCGGTAGATAAGATTTCGGATACGCTGAAGGTTTCGGGTCGCCACATTTCCGTGGATGCTCCTTTTGTGGAAGGAGAGGACAACAGTCTGCTGGATGTGCTGGTGAACGATGATTCTCCGATGGCCGACCGCTCTTTGGTGAATGAATCACTTTCGAGGGAAATTGACAGGGCACTTTCTACGTTGACCGAAAGGGAGAAGGATATCATCCAGATGTTTTTCGGTATTAACACGCAGGAAATGACGTTGGAAGAAATCGGCGACAAGTTTGGGCTCACCCGTGAGCGTGTTCGTCAGATTAAGGAAAAGGCAATTAGACGATTAAGACAAAATTCTCGTAGTAAGCTGCTCAAATCTTATTTGGGATAAGGTAGAGATTGATTTCCGAAAAAAACAGGAGAGATGTATGAAGACAGGCTCAGTCTTGATACATCTCTTTTTGTATGTATAAAGGCTTTTTCTTTGTTAATTTATATGTCTTCTTTCGGTTTTTACGCATAATTGTGTACTTTTGCCCTCATAAATTGATGAATTATGCGTTACACAAAATTTTTCTGTTTTCTGTTTATGATGGTATTTGCTGCTTCTGCATTCAGCAAGCAGCCGAAAGATAAAAATAAGTATGGCGTATATCTGGCCGGTGTCTCAGCTTCATTTACGGACTCATTGGTGTATTTCACCGACGTACAGTTCCTGGACAGTGCGGCTGTGGATGGCAATGACATGCTGGTAGGTCGTGCTTTATACAGCATCCAGTTGAAAGATTATCTGGAGCAGAAACAGAACGGAAGGAACCGCACTTGTTTCATGTTCTTTAGCCGGAAGAAAAAAAATGTGGAGAAAGAACTGAAGAAACTGAAGGAAAAATATACCAAGGGAGGTTCGCTGTTCCTTCAGGACGTAAATCCGGAGTTTAAGTTTGAAAAGCCCGACGTGGAATGATACGGATGAAGAAATGGCTGTATTGCCTGATGATGATTTTTCTGGCAGCTTGTTCCAATGAAATTCCGGAACAACAGCCGGCCAAGCGTTCGGGGCGTACCGTATTGGCTTATCTGATATCGAACAATGGGGGACTTTCCTTGGATACTAACCTGCGCAACAATGTGATAGATATGTACAAGGCGCTGGGAAACATGAATGAATCGTGTACGCTGTTGGTGTTTTATCGTCCTTATACGAACGACACTCCTTTGGGTAATCCTACTTTGATGAGCTTCTATGCCGACGGACGTGGCAATATCAATAATACGCCGACGTTGACAGGGGCTAATTTGACTTTTTCTGGTATCTGTCAGGTAGCAGAGAAAAAAGAATATACCATGAACAGTCAAATAGCCACCGATCCGGCAGTGATGGAAGAAGTGTTTAAGGATATGCAGGCAGTAGCTCCTTCCGACAGTTACGGGGTAATTTTGGGTTCTCATGCTTCCGGATGGATGAAAGGGAATTCCGTGAAGACAAAGGCTTTTGGAGATGACAATAATTATAGTATTGATATTCCCGAACTCGCTAATGTATTGAATAATAGTTTTAGTAAAAAACTTGATTTTGTATTGTTTGATGCTTGCATGATGGGTACGGCAGAGGTGTGCTATGAACTGAAAGACATGACTTCATACTGCGTGGCTTCGGTGATGGAAACACCTACTGATGGATTTCCTTATGATCAGGTACTTCCTTATCTATATGCAGATAGTGTAGACTATTCGGCGGTATGTCATGAGTTTATTTCATATAATAAAACCAATAGCTTATGGGGAACTTGTGCAGTTGTGGATTGCCGTCAGATGGATAATTTGGCTGAAGTGGTGAAAGCCCAACTATTAGAATGGAAGGAGGCGCTTTCTTCGGTTACTTTGGATGGCATCCATGTGCAGCAGTATGGAGTGAATAGTTATCGGTATTTCTCGTACGATGTGCTTGATTTCTTCCGGGAATTGGGACGCAAAAGCGGAGTGGCGGAAATGGATTTGAGTACGGAAATCGCTTCTGTACAGACTGCTTTGAATCAGGCAGTGATTGCTAAGGAATGTATTCCGAATCCTCCATTCTCAGAATTTAAGGTGGACGACACCCGTTTTTGCGGAATCGGTATGTACATTCCGGGTGAGTATAATCGTTACGTCACAAATAAGACTTCTTGGAACAATTACTATAAACAGTCTATCGCCTGGTATCGTGCGGCAGGCTGGGATACCTTGAACTAACTATAACTGCTGACTTCTTGACGCTTTGTGTAAACTTTCTGTGTGCTAAATTTGTTTCTATTGTTTTAAGGCAGATTGATAGCTATGTGGAATTTTATCAAAGAGTTATATCGGAAGGACCACCCGCGTTACTTGGGTGGACTGGATTTCTTTAAATACATCGGTCCGGGCTTGCTCGTGACCGTCGGTTTCATCGACCCGGGCAACTGGGCCTCCAATTTTGCGGCAGGGGCCGATTTTGGTTATTCGCTCCTGTGGGTCATTACCCTATCTACTATTATGTTGATTGTGCTTCAGCACAATGTGGCACATTTGGGTATCGTTACCGGGCTTTGCCTGAGCGAGGCAGCCACGAAATACACGCCCAAATGGGTGTCGCGCCCCGTGCTGGGCACGGCGGTGCTGGGCTGCTCCGAGTGGCTGCTGTTCAGCCGTTATTTTGCCCAGGAGCGGTACGACACGCTGGACAGCGT
>ERZ779669.918-NODE-918-length-15525-cov-55.791338_pt1 | contig 15525 bp, 14 predicted proteins | sample MGYA00511372_ERZ779669 | MGnify/ENA primary metagenome ERZ779669 (study PRJEB29588, sample SAMEA1967891) | human gut metagenome | biome: human gut; feature: human-associated habitat; material: faeces | place: Denmark | collected 2008/2010 ... | reverse complement strand
CCGAAAAGGTGAATGCTTGGGGCAAGTGTTCACCCCGCTGTTCACCATTCGGTAACTGTCAGCAAAGTTACGACAAAAGGGCGATATAGGAAATCGAAAATTACCACATTGTGGTAAAAATAAATAATTTAAGTATTAATTTTGTTTAAAAAGGAACGATGGAAAAAAGAAATTCCTACTTTCTGCCGCTGAGAAGTTGAAGCTCGCGGCTGAGATTTCGTCGAAGACTGCTGAGCAGCGTTTCGACAAGTTGTCAAACCAGTTGGTGAAGTCTGCCAAGCACATTTATTCAGAGAAGGCGGCTTATCATGAGTTGACCGAAGGCATGCGTGCCTGGGTGTTGAAGAAGAGTGACATCAAGAAAAAGTTTCACCTGACTCGCAGTTTCTTCACTCATTTGAACAAGGGCGAGCACATGTTGCTCTCAGAGTTTGTCCGTTTCACCAATTGGATATTCACCCATTATCCTAGCGAGGAGGTTCGTCTGGAGGCATTGTTGGAGGTTTGCACGGTGTTGTTCTGTCACACGAAGGAGAACGCCGATTACGGTTGGCATCCATTCTCCCGTCCTCTCAACCAGATCTTAGAGGACATGATAGAGAAGGAAGTGAAGAAGCGGGTAGAGAAGGAGTTAAGAATCCGCGCCTTGAAGAAGGCCCAGGACGAGATTGGAAAAAAATGATTTCATTTTTTTAGATTGATTTAGAACCATTAAGGCGCCGCCTTCCTGCTGGTGAAAGCTGGCGGGAAGGGGGTGCTGTAATACTTTTTAGAACTCGATAAGTACCAAGGTTGTTTTGGCCGTGGAAACTGCTGGAACAACTGGGTGGTGTGTTTATGTTATTAAATTTATAACAATGATACAACCAAAGATTTCAGTAGTGACGGTATGCTATAATGTCGTCAACGATATAGAGAAAACGAATCTCTCTGTCATAAATCTGGCGCAGACCTTTGATGGTCCGCCAACCTTATAGCGTAGCGGTTCTGAGCACCAGAGGGCGGTTACATCCTCTCGTTCCTGAGGAAAGAGAGGCTTGGTGAGAAAAGTGGAGCCTTCCTTAAGGTTAAGGAAGGACGGGTAGGTTTTCGAACAGATAACACATTCCGTATTTACCTTTACATCCGAATTCTTAAATGTCAGAATTATGGAAACAAAGGAATACTATCAAAAATATATATTTACGATGAATAAAACAGAAGATCCTGACTTTGTTGCCTCTTGGCAGAAAGTTGAGGAGGCTCTTAAGCGTCTTGATGAAAATCAGGTGGATTAACCGCATGAAGAGTCTAAGATTGAATAAACGAAATAATAACTTTTTGAGCCCCTTGGCAACCTAATGCCATGGGCTATTTATTAAGCTACTTTTCTGCTTGTGGCAGGAAGGTGGTCAGGGGCTCATTTCATAAAAATAACAGATATAGATGAAAATAGGAATAATAACTTTACCCCTTCATTTTAATTATGGAGGTATTTTGCAGGCTTATGCATTGCAAACTATTTTGGAGAGGATGGGAAACGATGTTGTGATAATTGAACAACAAAAGAAGAAATCTCCTTCTTTGAGATTATTTTTTGCTTATATTAAGCGATTTATTTGTAAGTATATTTTAGGAAAACAGATTAGAATATTTGCAGAAAAATATGATTCATATGCTTTTCCTATAATAACCACAAATACAATGTCTTTTATCAATAAATATATTCACATAATAAAAGTAGAAGATTATGGAATGATAAAAAGTCAAAATTTTGATGCGATTGTTGTTGGAAGTGATCAAATTTGGCGTCCAAAATATTTTCATTGCATTGAAAATGCGTTTTTAAATTTTGCAATGGGTTGGAATATTAAAAGAATTGCTTATGCTGCTTCTTTTGGTACTTCTGTATGGGAATATTCAGATACGCAAACGCATAATTGTCAAACACTAGTTAAATTATTTGATTTAATTTCAGTCAGAGAATCATTTGGTTGCGATTTATGTAGGAAATATCTAAATGTTGAAGCAAGTCATGTCTTAGATCCAACGATGTTATTAACTCGTAAAGATTATGAATCTTTAATAAGTGATTATAATGAGGAAATTAATGGCAATATGATGGTGTATTTATTAGATGAAACACCTTCAAATATGGAAGCTGTCTTTAATATAGCTAAGAATTTAAAACTTACTCCTTTTAAGGCTAATAGTAAAGTTGAAGATTTTTTTGCTCCAATAAACGAAAGAATTCAGCCTCCTCTAGAAAAATGGCTTAAAGGTTTTAAAGAGTCTGATCTTGTAATTACTGATAGTTTTCATGCTTGTGTCTTTTCTATAATTTTTCATAAGGATTTTTATGCTATATGTAATCCTAAAAGAGGAAATGATAGATTTATTTCACTTTTAGAGATGTTTGGATTAACTGATAGATTGTTTAATTCATTAGATGAGATAAATGTTTTAAAACTCAAATCGATAGATTATGAGTCAGTAGAGAGAAAGTTAAAAGAAAAAAGGCAAATGTCTTTATCTTTATTAAGAACATCACTTACGATGGACAATGATAGTAATAATCGATAGCTTTTACTATTGTAACTTTATTCTTAATTGTTCATTCAATAAACAATATGTTGTCATATGATGGTTAAAGAAAGTTTTTTAGTGAGTGTGGTAGTTCCAATATATAATTCTAGCTTCTATTTAGAAAGGTGTATTGATAGTATTTTATATCAAACATATCAAAATATTGAAGTAATTCTCATAGATGATGGAAGTACTGATGATAGTTGGGAAAAATGTGTCCGATATCAAAAACGTGATTCAAGAATTAAAGCCTTTCGCACAGAAAATCACGGTGTTAGTTCTGCTCGAAATTATGGATTAGATATTTGTACGGGAGAATGGGTTTACTTTGTAGATAGTGATGATTGGATTTTCGAAAAAGCAATAGAAAGTTTAGTAGATTCTAACATGAATAAAAATTGTCTATATTTGCACCAAGCCCAGATAGTATATGAAGATAATAGTAAATTCAAAAAATGGCCCTATATATATAGCGATTGTATATTGGATTTGGATTGCTTAAATGATTATAATATGTTGGATAAAGTTTTTGTTTATGGTACACCATGGGGGAAACTATATAATATAGATATCATTCGCAAGTATGGTATTAAATTTGATGAAAAACTCTCTCTACATGAAGATCATTGTTTTTATCTAAATTATATTTCATATATAGAAAAGATAAAAATTGTGTCGCAGCCATTGTATAACTATTGGATTGCTGTCAATCGTGATTCTTTATCGGCAAAGAAAAAAGTTTACGACCCTAATATATTATTATATTCATATGATGTGTTATTATTACATTACAATAACATACTTTATAAATATAAGTTAGACAAACATCTTTTCATCTGTTTCAATACATTTCTAACTGGTATAGAATTATCTGCTCTAAAAAATGCGATAAAGTCAAATTGGTCATATTCACTGGTAAGACCTGTAATGGACAGAATTGAAGTTTCAAAAGTCAAAAAAGATTTTAATCCTGAAACAAAAAAAGCCTTGCTATTGAAGCAAGTATTTTTGTTACCTAATTCTTCTTTGAAATATTGGATGCTTAAGTTAATTAATATCACAACTAATAGATTATGATAGAAATACGTTACATAACTCTTCATCTGTTGCTGGTAATAATATTATTTCTTTATTCTAATCGTTTGTCAAAAGTTTCGTTAAAGCAATATTGGAAAATAGCTTTTATCCCTTTATTGGCATTCACTTTAGAAGAAGGCTTGAGATGGGGGCGAGAAATTGATTGGTGTGTTTATTATACAGTTTATAAAGATATAAATGCGAATGTTAATACAGGACATGAACCCTTATTCACCTTAATATGGTGGATATTTGGCCGCTTAGGTGCTGAATATTATGTTGTGATTGCATTCTGTTCGTTCCTTCTTGCATTTTCTATTTTTTTCTTTTTTAAACCCTATAAAGAAATAAATAAGATTGCAATACCACTAGCTTTTTTAATGGTTGCGAGCAATGCAACAAACTTGATTAGATGGTTTATGGGTGTTTCGTTTTTATTAATATCTTTAAGGTATTATTTGGATTCAAAGCAAGTGAAATCACTAATTTTTGCTATTGCAGCATGTTGTACGCATATAGGTTTAATTATTGTTTTGCCTTTACTATGGTTTCTACTAAGAAAAAAAACAAGATTATTAAAACCCAAAACGGCAATTATTATATCTATTATTTTAGTATTAGTATTTGATAGAAGATTTTTTTCTAATTTTGCCTTTATTTTTGATTGGTTTAATTTTTATTCAAGATTTGCTGAGTATCAAGATTCTGCTGCAGAATGGTTATCGGGAGAAGCGTCAGCAAAGGGAGTAGAGAATTATGTTGTTTATGATATTTTATTAGTGTCTCTACCGCTATTCTTTTTTATATACTATGGATATAAAGCAATAGCTAATAATAAAGAATTCATACCTCTTTGGAATGCTATGGTTATTGGCATATATTTAAAAAATATGTCTAGAGGGCTTGAATTATTAGGTAGATATTCTTATGTTTTCGATATTATATTATGCATTAGTGGTAGTTATGCTCTTTTATATATAATGAATAAAAAAGATAAGGGATTACTAGATTATTTCGGAATGGTTGTTATGGTGGCTTTTGTCCTTAAAAAGGTTTATGCATTCTGCATATCAATCTATGATGTTCCTGAGCTCATGCAGTATGTTTGGGACATGCAAACAGATCCTTCGACTTTGATTTATCAATATTATTTAAATTAAATATAAATGTAAATAAAATGACTCGACAAGAATCAAATGCAATAAATATTGCACGTTTATTTTTTTGAAAATATAAATAAAAATAAGAATTTATGAAAATAGCAATTATTAATAGTAATGCAGCTATATCCGTTGGAGGTGGTGTTCGTCTACAAGGTATTATGTGGCATGATGGTTTAGTAAAATTGGGTCACAAATGTGATTTAATTAATTTTTGGGATGAAAATGATTGGGGAAGCTATGATTGGATTATAATCCTTGCCTATGGTGAAATGTTCCCAGTTTTGGTTAGATGGCTAGCAAAAATAAATCCTAATATTGCCATAGCTCCAATTATTGATCCTCAGTGGTCTAAGCCAAAGTTTAAATTTTTCTTCAAATATTGGGGATTTAAAAAACATTTTGGTCTTTCTTCTCAGCATCATGATTTTTACCTATATGGTCGAAATGCAAAGCGATATTTGGTAAGAAGTCAGCAAGAGACAGAATATTTAAATGAATGTTGTGATGTTGATCTGGAAAAGATAAAAAAAGTACCTTTATCTTTGAGGTTTGATGTTGCAAACGAAATGCCTGATAAGGAGAACTTTTGTTTTCATTGCAGTCGACTTCGGGCCGAAAATAAAAATGTATCTCGCTTAATAGAAGCTGCAAAAAAATATGGATTTCAGTTAAAATTGGCAGGTGCATTGCATGGGGATGATGATAAGGCATGGCTAGATTCGCTAATGAATGGGGCTTCTAATATTGAATATGTGGGAATGCTTAGCGATGAAGAACTGATTGCTTATTATAAGAAATGTAAAGTATTTGCTTTGCCGAGTTTATTGGAAGGTGTAGGAATGGTAGCTTTGGAAGCTGCTGCTTATGGTGCAGAAATAGTATTAACCAATATTGGAGCACCAAAGGAATATTGGGATGGACATGCTGAATTAGTTAACCCATATAATATAGATGATATAGGAAAAGCTATAGTAAAATGTTTAAATAAAGATTTATCTCAGTCTTTAATGTTGAATTTTATTAGAGAGAATTATTCTTTAGAGGCATGTACTCGTAAATTAATAAAAGCTTTGGAATAATTATGAAAAGAATAACAATCATTACCCTTCAAAATGTTCGAAACTATGGTTCTGTGCTTCAGGCATTGGCAACACAAGAAGTTTTTAGAGAACTAGGGTGTATAGTTGATTTTATTAATTATGACAAGAATGGGAAACTGTCCTATTTAGATAGAGCCCATTCCTTTACACAAGGAAAAGGATTTCTTGCAAAGTTATTATATCCGTTAATATTGATTCCTTCTTTTATAAAGGAGGATAAAGTTTTCAAGGCATTCATAAAGAAATATCTCAATCAGCAGGTGAAGGAGTATTCTTGTATGGATGATTTTAAAGATTTTCCGATTACTAGCGATATTTATTGTACAGGTAGTGATCAGACTTGGAATTCTGGATGGAACAATGGTATTTTACCAGAGCTGTTCTTGAAGTTTGTACCAGACAAAGTGAGGAAGATTTCTTATGCTGCAAGTATTGGAAAGAATAAACTTGATGATTGGGAAGTAGAAGAAACCAAGGTTTTGCTTTCAAGGTATCAATATATTTCTGTAAGAGAAGCAAGTGCGAAGGATATAGTTGAAAAGCAATTAGGCTTGCCTTCTGCAACGCATGTCTTGGATCCAACTTTACAAGTTAACAAGGAATATTGGATGTCGGTACTGAGTAATACATATAAGTCGAAATATGAAAAAGGTAAGTATGTGTTGATTTATCAGTTGAATACTAATCCGAATTTTGATAGATACGCTAAGGAGTTTGCCAAAAGAAAAGGCTGGAAGTTGGTCCGGTTTTGTATTCGTCACTATCAAGGTTTACGATGTGGTAAGGCTGAACTCATTCCGAATGTTGAAGACTTTATTGGTCTTATAGCTAATGCTGGTTGCGTAATTACTGATTCGTTCCACGCTACAGCGTTCTCCTGTAATTTGAACACTCCTATGATTTGCATTTATCCAAATAGCTATAGTAGTAGATTGGCAAGTTTGTTAAAATTAGTAGGACTAGAAGATAGACATCTGAAGAATTTTGATGATTTTTCATATGTCGATAATACAGGTGTTGATTTTACGGATGTAAATAAGATTTTAGAAGAGCAAAGAAAAATAGGTTGGGAATTTCTCAAAACGGCAATAAGTTAATGGAGAAAATAACAGATTTATGTACTGGATGTCGAGCTTGTGAACATTTGTGTGCACATCATGCAATCTCTATGGTTGAAGACAAAGAAGGTTTTTTGACCTCTTCAATCAACCAAGAACAGTGTGTGGATTGTGGATTGTGTGTGGCTCGTTGTCCTCAAAACACTCCTGTAGATACGAAATATCCACAGAGAGTTTTTGCAATTCGACTAAAGGATGACGAATTGCTTTACCGAAGTGCTTCTGGTGGTGCTTTTGCAGGTATAGCAAAAGCGTGGATAAACGAAGGAGGTGTCGTATTTGGTGTTGTGTATGATAAAGATTGGAATGCTCATCATGTTTGTGCTTCTACTTTGGATGAACTTAGTCCTATTCTTAGTAGTAAATATGTTCAGGCTGATACTAGACATACGTTTACAGAGGTAAAGCAGTACCTTAAAGATGGACGAAAGGTTCTTTTTAGTGGTACAGGTTGCCAAATAGCAGGATTGAAAGCGTACTTGAAAAAAGATTATGAGAATCTTTTCACCATGGACTTGATTTGTCATGGTGTTGCAAGTCCGCTTTTGTTTAAAAAGTATATAAGTTGGCTAGGGGAGAAAAAAAAGTCACCAATCCTTGACTATGATTTTCGTGATAAACGATATGGATGGGGGTTGGATTATATGTTTAAGTACAGTAAAAAGTCCGAGCGTAAATCTTGTACTATAGACCCGTACTATTATCGTTTCTTGGAAGGTTTTACATATCGTGAGTGTTGTTTTCAATGTCATTATTGTAATCCTCAACGTGCTGGCGATATAACTATAGGTGATTATTGGGGAATAGAAAAGGAGCATCCTTCATTCTTTAATAATAAAGGTGTTTCTTGTATCTTGATAAATACTCAGAAAGGCTTAACTGTATGGGCTAAGTATTCTACTTTGTTTTATTCTTTAGAAAGTACATTTGAAAAAGTGGCTAGACATAATGGAAATTTGGTGCAACCAACGAAACGTGAAGCAGCTATTAGAGATTTTATCTATGATGGTATTAACACCCCAAACTGGTTCAGTAATACATTTGCTGCAAGTTTTAGCCCATCGTTAAAGGTAAAACTTAAAGGTATGATTCCTATGTGGTGTAAATTTTTAATAAAAAAAATAGTATAATGGAAAAGAATCCTTTAATTAGTATTGTGGTTCCAAGTTATAATGTTGCTCCTTATATTCGACAATGTATTGAGTCTATATTGAATCAAACCTTTTCGAATTGGGAGTTGTTATTAGTTGTAGGTGGAACTGATGGAACAGTGGAAATCTGTGACGAATATGCTAGCAAAGACAGTCGTATCAAGTCCATTCATGACAATAAAGGACTAGTTCAGGCAAGAAATGTTGGCTATCATCATGCAACAGGAGAATGGATTACATATTTGGATGGTGATGATTGGTTTGACTTTGATACATGTGAGGTTTTGTCAAAGTTCATCTCAGAATACCAAGGACTTGATATTATCTATTGGAGATATATTGAAGAATTAGACGGAAAAGCCATAGATAAATGGTCTGATAAATCAGCACCTTTTACGTTATATGATGAAAATGAATGTAAGCAACTGTCTGTAAGAACGCTTATTTACAAGTATGGTCTTTCTGATGGTGTGTGTAAGCTCGTCAGAATGGATTATGCCAAAAAGCATGGAATATATCATGATGAGCGTTTGGTACAGGGCTCTGAGGGTGTTGAATTTTCTTTGAGAGCTTTTTATTATGCTCATAAAGCCCTATATATAAATAGGTGTTTTTATCATTATAGATATGTTCCTAATTCTATTTCGAAGAAGGTTGACGAAAATAATACGAAATTCTTAGCAGATTGCTATCGTGTTATCCGTGAAGATATAGAAGGCTTTGTTATGAAAGATAAATTTATAAAAGCTTTTTATGAGAGAACAACTTATATGTTGATGGCAATTGCCATGAATACATATTTTAGTCCGATGAATCCTAACTCATTGTCTCAAAAACTTTCACATTATTCAAAAGTGATTAATGATGAGCCTCTGTTTAAAGAGTCTATAAAGAAAACGAGTTGGGAGAATATGGATATTTTCCGTAAAGTTGTTTTGATTCTTCTACGTTTGCATTTATATGTTTTGCTTGATCCTATTGCTAGAGTTAAGCATTTTCTACTTAAGAAAGGATTTTATAATTATTAGGCACAATGATTAAAGTAGCAGTTATAGGTGGTCCTATCCTGTCTGGCGGTAAGAAGAATCTCATTATGGAGTACTTCCGTCATATAGATAAGACCCAAGTACAGATGGACATCGTATGCAACGATGACTCTAATGCCATTCCACAGGAGGAGATTGAAGCATTGGGTGGTCGTGTGTTTATCGTGCCATCTTTCAAAAAACTCAAGGGGCATACTGATGCCTTGTATGAACTCTTCAAGAAAGAAAAGTATGATGTGGTTCATGCTTACAACAGCATGATGAATTTCTTCCCAATGTATGCAGCCAAGAAAGCTGGCGTAAAGGTTCGTATCTCTGAGTCTTTATCAATGGCAGCTCCTGGTGAGTGGAAGACATACGTAAAGTATATGCTTCGTCCGCTTTCTCATCTCTATGCAACCCATTATATGGCATGCGGAGAGGACTGTGGTATCTTCCAGTTCGGTAAGCAGGCATTTGATGAAGGAAAGATTGCAATCTTCAAAACGGCTATCAATACTGAGTTTAATTCTTATCAGCCAGAACTCCGTAACGAGACTCGTAAGAAGTTTGGTTGGGAGGATAAGGTGGTATATGGCTTTATCGGAAGATTTGAGCATCAGAAGAATCCTCTGTTTCTGATAGATGTGATGAGTGAAATCTATAAGCGTCAGAAAAACGCTCAGTTTGTTATCATTGGTGCTGGCGTCTTAGAGGAGAAGATGAAAGAGCGTATCAAGGAAACCGGTATTGAACCTGCCATGTCCTGGCTTGGAAGAAGAGAGGATATCCAGCAGTTCTATAACGCTTTCGATGCCTTCCTGTTGCCTTCTCGCTATGAGGGATTGCCAGTTGTGGGATTGGAAAGCCAAAGTTGTGGTTTGCCTATGTTCTTTTCAACGGCTGTAACTCCAGAAGCTAGTGCTTGTGAACTGGGACATTTTATCAATTTGGATGATGGTGCAGCAGCGTGGGCAGAGAAGATTATCCCTATTGTTGAGAAGAATATTCCTATTCGCAGAAGTCATGCCAAGGCAATGACTGATGCTGAAAATAATTAAAATATTATATGGATAAATGCAATATATTTAATACGTGTGGTGTAATTTTTACCAACATTGTTTGTGATAATAGTATAGTAATAGCATTTGTGCCAGTAGCTTCTGGAGAAAGGAGATTGAGGGCATGATGTATCCTATTAAAGTTCTTATCAGTGTTAATAAAATGGATTCGGGTGGACAGAAAAGCCTTACTATGGCTTATTTGAGAAACCTGGATCCTAACAAGGTCAAATTTGAATTAGTTTGTGATTCTGACTCAAATAGTTTGCCCTTTGAAGAAGTTGAACAACTGGGAGGTAAACTACATGTAATCCCTCCTTACCAACAAATTGGTAAACACATAAAGGCATTGGAAAAATTGTTCAAAGAAAACCATTATGATGTTTTTCATGCAATGAACAACACAATGAATTTATTTCCTTTATATGTGGCTAAAAAGGCTGGTGTAAAAGTTAGAGTAAGTGAAAGTCTTTCGATGGCTTCTAAAGCAGAGTTGAAAAAGTCAATTCTGAAGATAGTTCTTAAGCAATTCTCTCATTTGTTCTGTAATTATTATGTAGCCTGTGGTAAGGATTGTGGTATTTTTCAGTTTGGTAAGAAAGCTTATCAACAAGGAAAAATAGAGATCTTTAAAACTTGTATTGATGCAAAAGCTAATACATTTAATCAAGTATTACGAGATAAAACTAGAGAGTCATTTGGGTGGTCAAATAAAATAGTCTATGGTTTTATTGGCCGTTTTGCTGCTCAAAAGAATCCTTTATTTTTGATTGATATTATGAATGAAATCAAAAAGAAAAAGGTTAATGCTCATTTTGTTATTATCGGAGCAGGAAACTTGGAGAACGAAATGAAGTCAAAAATTAATGCTTATGGATTAAATTCATCAATGAGCTGGCTTGGTAGAAGAGAAGACATAAAGCAGTTTTATAATGCTTTTGATGCTTTCTTGTTACCAAGTATCTATGAAGGATTACCTGTTGTCGGATTGGAATCGCAAGCTGCAGGTTTGCCTGTTTTCTTTTCTGATGCTATTACGAAAGAAGCTGCAGCATGTAGCTTAGGACATTTTATTAGTCTCAAAGAAACTGCATCAAAATGGGCTGATATCATAATCGAAGAGACAGATAAAAATATGCCTATTCGTTGCGGTCATGAAGAAGATTTAGTAAAGTCAGGTTTTGATGCTGTTACAGAGACTATAAGATTAACAGACTATTGGCTTGCTGCTATTGATAAACAAAAATAGGAATCTATGAACTATATTATCACTGGTGGTACCGGCTTCATTGGTACCCATCTTACAAATTTGATTAAGGAGCGTTATCCTAACGCCCAAGTATATAACCTTGACATCGTAAAGCCGGGTACTCCTAATCCTGTTGTAATGGATTATAAGCCAGCTTTGCGTGATGGTCAGAAGTTGCAGTCAACTTTCATCGAGTATGATATCCGCAAGCCTATCGAGAATTTGCCATTTACTCCTACTGAGGATGATGTCATTTTCAACTTTGCTGCCGTACATCGTACTCCTGGTCATGAAGATCATGAGTATTTCGAGACGAATATCAGAGGTGCAGAGAATGTGGTGGCTTTTGCTGAGAAGTGGAATATCAAGAAGATTGTTTTTACTTCTAGTATCGCACCATATGGAGCTGCTGAGGAACTGAAGAAGGAGACAACATTGCCTACTCCTAATACTGCTTATGGTATCTCTAAGTTGGTGGCAGAGAATATTCATGAGAAGTGGCAGAATGGAGATGCTGCTCATCGCCAGCTCACTATCGTTCGCCCTGGTGTGGTTTTCGGAAAAGGTGAGAATGGTAACTTCACCAGATTGTATTGGGCTATCCGTGGTCATAAGTTTGCTTACCCAGGCAGAAAGGATACCATTAAGGCTTGTATCTATGTAAAGGAGTTGGTGCGTTTCATGCTTTATCGTTTGGAGCATCATGAGCATGGCGTAGAGTTGTACAACTGTTGCTTTGAACCTGCTTATACCATTCAGCATATCGTAGAAGCTATGAAGAAGGTAACAGGATTGACTCAGTTTGTTCCTGATATTCCTAACTGGGTAATCATGCCTATGGCAAGAGCTGCTATGTTTCTTGGTTCGCCAATGGGTATCTGTCCTGCGAGAGTGAAGAAACTCCAGATTTCTACTAATATCTGTGGTGAAAAGTTGAAGAATTGTGGTTATCAGTTTAAGTGGAGCTTCGAGGAAGCGCTGGCTGACTGGTTCGAGGATAATGATAAACAAGGACTTAAATAACAAGATTAAATTTTAAAAAATATGATTCCATTTAACAAACCCTATTTCTCTGGAAGAGAATTGAAGTATTTGGAGGAAGTTTGTCATTCAACAACCATGAGTGGCAATGGTGATTTTACTAAGAAGTGTCATACCTTCTTTGAGCAGAAGTATGGCTTCAAGAAGAGTCTTCTTGCTACATCTGGTACTGATGCCTTGGAGATGTGCGCTATGCTTTGCAACTTGAAGCCTGGCGATGAGGTGATTGTACCTTCTTATACATTCGTATCAACAGCATTGGCATTCCTTCGTGAAGGTGCAAAGGTTGTATTTGCAGATAGCTCTGCAGAAAATCCTAATATGGAGGTTGAGCAGATTGAGCCATTGATCAATGAGAAGACCAAGGTGATTGCTGTGGTTCACTATGCAGGTGTTGCTTGTGACATGGATGCTATTATGGCTCTTGCAGAGAAGCATAATTTGCTGGTAGTTGAGGATGCTGCTCATTGCATCGATTCATTCTATAAAGGCCGTCCATTGGGTAGCATTGGTCATTTGGGTGCTTTCTCTTTCCATGAGACCAAAAACATCAGTAGTGGTGAAGGTGGTATGTGCGTTATCAATGACGAGCGCTTTGTTCGTCGTGCCGAGATTATCTGGGAGAAGGGTACCAACCGTGCCGAGTTCTATCGTGGAATGGTCAACAAGTATGGTTGGGTAGATATGGGTTCTTCATTCTTGCCATCAGAGTTCAATGCTGCATATCTTTGGGCTCAGTTGGAGCAGCTTGATGATATTCAGGGTAAGCGCAAGCATATCTGGAACCGTTATTTCGAGGGCTTGAATGGTAAGATTGGCAAAGAAGTGAAGTTGCCATATATCCCTGAGTATGCTACCAATAATGCTCACATGTTCTATCTGCTCTGTCCAAGTTTGGAGTATCGTACTGCCTTGATGAAGTTCTTGAAGGAGAATGATGTGCAGACCACATTCCATTACTTGCCTTTGCATAGCAGCAAGTATTATGAGGACAAGCATGATGGCCGAGAGTTGCCAAATTGTGACAGATATGGCGATACCTTGGTAAGATTACCATTGTTCTATGAATTGACAGATTGGGAAATCGACAAGATTGTGAAACTGATTATTGAGTTCTGCAATAAGTAAATATGACATATGCTGTTGCTGGTTAGAATAAGCATTTTAATCTGCAACAGCATGATTTAGTGACAACATGATATCTAGTATGATAGACTATTTGACAAAAGATTCTATAGGGCTGATTATCTTGGCAGTTATGACCAGTTTCCTAAGTTCTGTATTATATTCAGTTTGTCAATGGTTATTGAAAAAAGCAAATAAGCACTATAAGTATAGAAAGCATATTTCGTATATGGTAAAGTCTGCTGTTTCTTTTATATATGGTGCAAGAGCCGCTAAGGTGCAACTCGAAAAGAATAGTGCATTACAAGCATTTTGGGCTGCTGATTTTATCATGACTGCAATATGTTATGCGCTAAAAATAGTATTAGTCCTTGTAATAACCCTCATCGTTTTTTATCTGTTACCTCCATTTCTTTATTTTCTACCAGTTGTTGTTTCGTCAATATATCTAACCATTCTCTTTAAAAAGTTTCGTAGAAATCAAAAATATTTTGATATGTCTTTGGATTTGATGTTTGGTGAGGAGTATTTACAAAAAGAGAAAGAAGGCTATCAGGAATATTGGAAAAATATGGGGCAAAAAGATAAAGGAAATTCTTCTGAAAAAACGTAGATATAAAACAAAGATTAAAATAATAAATCTATAAACATGAAAGGTATCGTATTAGCAGGTGGCAGCGGTACACGTTTGTATCCTATCACAAAAGGTATCAGCAAACAGCTGATTCCTATCTTTGATAAACCGATGATTTATTATCCTATCTCGGTGTTGATGTTGGCTGGTATCCGTGAGATTCTAATTATCTCAACACCATTCGACTTGCCTGGTTTCAAACGATTGCTTGGTGATGGTAGCCAACTGGGTGTGAAATTTGAGTATGCTGAGCAGCCTTCACCTGATGGCTTGGCACAGGCATTCATCATCGGTGAGAAGTTCATCGGTAATGATTCTGCTTGCCTTGTTTTGGGAGATAACATCTTCTATGGTGCTGGTTTGAACCAGATGTTGCATCAGGCTGTAGTAGATGCAGAGCAGAATAACAAAGCTACTGTATTTGGTTATCGAGTAAGCGATCCTGAGCGATATGGAGTCGCAGAGTTTGATGAGCAAGGCAATTGCCTGAGTATCGAAGAGAAGCCTGAGCATCCAAAGAGCAATTATGCTGTGGTGGGCTTATACTTCTATCCTAACAAGGTGGTAGATGTAGCTAAGCATATCAAACCATCTGCTCGTGGTGAGTTGGAAATCACAACAGTTAACCAGGAGTTCCTGAAGGATAAGCAGCTGAAGGTACAGACCATGGCAAGAGGATTCGCCTGGCTTGATACCGGAACCCATGATTCCCTTTCTGAGGCTTCAACCTTTATCGAAGTCTTGGAGAAGCGCCAGGGCTTGAAGGTTGCTTGCTTGGAAGGTATTGCTTATCGCCAAGGTTGGATAGATAGTGATACGTTGCGTGAGAATGCTCAGCCAATGCTGAAGAATGACTATGGCAAATATCTCCTTTCCATTCTTGAAGAGAATGAAGCTTCTTTGACAAAGAATCTTGAGTATTAAATATTTTTCGAATCCCTCCGTCTCCCTTTCCAAAGGGAGCTCCACTTTCTCCCCAAGCCCCTCTTCCTCAGGAAGCGGGGATGTAACCGCACACTTTTGGCGTGCTCGGAACCGCTACGCTCTAAGGTTGTCGGACCGTCAGAGGTCTCGCCATATTTTGCGGGATGGGACCGCCTGGATGAGGGTTCCCTATAATTAATATATATATATATGCATAATATAATAATAACAGGTGGAGCTGGTTTCATCGGCTCACACGTTGTAAGACTTTTCGTGAACAAATATCCTGAGT
>ERZ779669.915-NODE-915-length-15563-cov-8.871937_pt1 | contig 15563 bp, 7 predicted proteins | sample MGYA00511372_ERZ779669 | MGnify/ENA primary metagenome ERZ779669 (study PRJEB29588, sample SAMEA1967891) | human gut metagenome | biome: human gut; feature: human-associated habitat; material: faeces | place: Denmark | collected 2008/2010 ... | reverse complement strand
CTTTCCCTCGCCTGCTGGCTTCATGAAGTGGGCAAAGCAGCAGCAACTGCAAACAACCGTCAACCTTCATCCTGCAGATGGAATAAAGTATTATGAGGATTGCTATGCCGACATGGCACGATGGATGGGCATGGATCCTGCCGAGAAAAAGAATATAGCATGGAACGCTTCGTCCAAACGATTCATGCAGGGATGGTATGACAAAGTGCTGCGACCTATGGAACGCGACGGCATCGACTTCTGGTGGCTCGACTGGCAGCAGTGGGACAACGACAAGGAGTTTCCACGACTGAGCAACGTGTGGTGGATCAACTATACCACATTCACAGATATGGAGCGTCATCATGACACCCGGCCTATGCTGTATCACCGTTGGGGCGGACTGGGCAACCACCGCTATCAGATAGGATTCTCGGGTGATGCCATCATCAGCTGGAAATCGCTCGACTTCCAGCCTTACTACAACTCTACCGCCTCCAACGTGCTCTACGGTTATTGGAGCCACGACATCGGCGGACACATGGGAGCCGACTCTATCAATCCCGAGATGTACATACGCTGGATGCAGTTCGGAGCATTCAGCCCCATTCTGCGCACCCATTCTACAAAGAATGCAGGACTCAACAAGGAACCGTGGGTATTTGCCGACAAGGAGCGCAACATCATTCGCGACATCATCAAGCAGCGCTACTCGCTTGCACCTTACATATATACTATGGCGCGCCATGCCTACGACACCGGTGTGTCTTTGTGCCGACCGATGTATTACGACTATCCTGATGCGCAGGAGGCTTACACCAACCGCAATGAGTATATGTTCGGCGACAACTATCTGGTCTATCCTATCACGCAGCCTATGAACGACGGCGTGTCGCTACAGAAGGTGTGGCTGCCGGCTGGCAACGACTGGTATGAACTCTCATCGGGCACAATGCTGAAGGGCGGACAGACGGTTGAGCGTCGCTTCCTGCTCGACGAGTATCCTATATACGTCAAGGCTGGCAGCATAATTCCGCAATATGGCGACGTGAAGAACCTGCGCCGTAATGACGAGGCTGTCACCGTGACGGTATATCCGGGCAATGTTGATGCAGAGTTCGTAATGTATGAAGACAACGGCAACGACAAGCAGTATGCCACGGCTTATGCTTCCACCTTGCTGTCTGCAACGCATTCTGCCGACGGCACATTGCGTGTAAGTATAGGAGCACGTAAAGGGGAGTACAGCGGAATGCCTGCACACCGCCAATACCGCTTGAAGCTCGTGGCGTCGGCAGTGCCTGAGAAGGTCGTAGTGGACGGAAAACAGACCGATTTTGAATACGACGGCAACAACCTCAGTCTGACGGTTGACATCCCGGAGACCGACTGCTCGAAGGCAAAGACTATAGAGGTGGTTTATGCCAAGGATGCCCCCGTTCTGACAGACGGACTCATCGGCAAGTTCCGTCATATTCAGCAGAACTGCATTGCCGTGAAATATCACAACCCGGGCATTGTGTTTGCCGAGCCACTCGGAACAATGGAGTCTGCCGGTATAGCCATGACCTACAATCCCGAAAAGCAGAAACAGATTGTGGAGACATTCCGCAAGAACTACGCTTCGCTTGCCGACATCCTTAAGCAGAACGGCATTGAGGGTGAGGATGCACAGAAGTTTATGCTTGCCGAGTAATAGTCTTTGGTACAAAAAGTCGAAAAGATAAGAATAAAGCTATCTGTAGGAGTGTATAGCATCCCTATTATACCCACTCAATCAACTGAAAAAGAAGGTTGAGTGGGTAGGAATCAAAAGTCTAAGCAGCACGCCCCGAAGGGGCAGAAGCACATAGCCCAGGGCAACGCCCTGAGGTAAAAAGCCACCAAAAACAATGCGCCCTGTAAGGGCAAAAGCGTTAATTATCAATGCTTTTGCCCCTGCAGGGCGTTTTGCTTTTATCAATCCGTACACCCATGGCGGTGCCCTGGGCTATGAGCTTATTGGGCTTTCAGCCCGTATAATTGGCTTTTGAATTTACCCTCCTACTACTTTTTTGTGTTAAACCCATATAACAGACATCTGACACACCCTTGGCTATGTGTTTATTGGGCTTTCTCCTCGCTTTGTTATGTCTTGATACAACCTCCTTCTGCCACTTTCCCACCACAACTGAAACGTAGTTTCAAGTACGATATTTGCATTTCTGACCGCTCAAAACTGCCAGTTGAACGAGCAACGAAGTCTTTGGCTCGGAATTCTTGAGTTTTGCGCGTGCAGCACAGATGTTGCTGATATACAGACGAATAAAATGATTTGTGCCGCGAATGTGCAATCGGCGGAATGCCAAAAGGACTACATTTTACGGCAAAACGACCCCTTTTGCACTCCAAAAGGGGTCGTTTTGTAATGCAAAAGAGGCTTGATTGCAATGCAAAAGGGGCTTCTTTGCCCTCCTGAACGATAACTTCAGGAGTGCAAAGAAGCCCCTTTTTATGTTTTGAGGTGACTGAAACGCTTTCGGGGACGATAAAAACCGCCCGTGAAATCTCTAGAATCAGATTTTCGTTTGTAACAATTTCTTACCGTCAGTACGATATTTGCATGTGCCGAACATTGCTGTCAGGAGTGTATTACACGGCACAGCTGCTCGACGTCGCACTCGAAAGTTTCGCGGTTAATGGCACGGCTTTTTATCGCAGAGCGATAGTTGTAGATGGTGCGAGGAGTATAGAAGAGCAATGCCGCAATCTCCGCACTCTCCTTGACGCCCAACCTTATCAAAGCGTAAATGCGCAGTTCGGTGGTGAGCCGTCCCTTGTGTGGAGGCACAATCTGCTCGTCGGTCCGCAGCAGAGCGTTGAATTCGTCGACAAACGAGGGGTATAGGTCGAGGAAAGCCGTGTCGAAACTGTTCATGAACGTAGCCGCATCCTCTTCCGAAAGGCGCGACGACGATGCCGTATTGAGCAAGTCGTTGACCTGGCCTACCTTAATTTTGCGCTTCACAAGAGTCTCAAACTTGCTCAGACGGTCGATGTATTTGGCGCAAAGGTCGATGTAGAGTTTAGCCAGACGTTCGCGTCGGCTGTTTGTGTCGAGCAATCGTGAGTTGAGAGTATTAAGTTTGTCGTTGAGCGATGACAGCAGGTTGTTGCTCTCGGACAGCTCGTGTCGGTGGCGTGCCAGCAGTCGGTTTTGCCGGCTGTAGAAGTATAGCAGCACTACAACAAACGCGAATAGGATAGACACTCCGAACAATGCGAAGCGCATGATGTTGTTTTGCGATGACAGCTTTTCGCGGTAGGTCGACACGATGACGGGCAGTTTCTGCGATATTTCAATGATACGCAGTCGGTTGTTGTAGTTCTTGGCGTCGTCCATTGCAAAATTGATGTATCGCTCGGCGAGCAGAATGTTGTCGTCGCCCTTCTTGAACAGATACATTGCAAGGTCTTGCATGGCGAGGTTTTCGCGCGTACAGTTGAGCAGGTCGCTAATGCATGCACGCAGCATGTACTCCTCATACTTGTTGTTATTGTTGTTGGCGCTGTAGTTGTTGGCAATGGCATACGATGCCATGGCATACCATCGCGACTCTACGGGGGCTGTACTCAGAGTCTTGAAGTAGTGCTCCAGGGCGCGCTTGTCGTTGCGTTCCACATATATATAATACTCACCCCAGAAGAAATTGTAGTAAGAGTCGGTAGGGCGGAGCATCGTTACAGCCTGCCTAAGGTAATTGTTGGCACGCTCGTGATAGCGTGGCGAATAGTAATAGTCGTGACAGTAGTCAGCCCAATAGGTATAGATGAAGTAGTAGGCTATGGTATAGTCGAACCGTAGTTCATTGTCGAGGTGTGTCGAATCAATCTCGTCGAGCAGCGCAACGGCTTCGCCATAGAGTCCGCCTACGCCCAGCAGCGACGCTTTCTCAATGCGGCATTTGTCGTGATGGAATTTGTCACCTATGCGGTCGGCAAGCGTTATAGCCTTGTCGGCATACACCATGGCAGAGTCAAATTGAAAAACGAAGTACTCATCGTACAGCTTGTCGTAAGCCGAAAGCAGCGTTTCGGGCTTTTGGCTTTTGTGTGCCATCGACTTGTAGAAGTCGATGCGTGCCTGCTTCTTGCCGTATATCTGCGTTATGTTGTCTATAATGCTGTCAATACGCTGTATAAGCTTGCCGTTGGTGTCTGCCATTGAGGAGGTGGCGGTGGCAATAAAGAGTATGATAATGGCTATGTAACGTTGCATAGAGTGAATTGTTTGTGGTTTCTATAGGTTTCTGCAAATTTACAAATTTTGCAGAAATAACATATTGGATGATTGCCTTTTTTGCGTATTCCTATCCATATTTTTCATTGATTCCCTTGCTTTGACAATATCATTGCTTTTCGGAAGATGTACTTGGCAGTGTGAATGTGCTTTTGTAAATATCTGATTATCATATTGTTAATACTTTATTGAGTCATATACGTGTACTTATTGGGTACTTTAACGAACAACTTATGAAAATAAATTCTAAATTTGCAACCGTCATAACGACTTAATAACTAAAAACTCAATAGTATGAACCAAACCAATCGAAAATGGATCAGCCAGATTGTTGCTTGTTCGTTTCTTGCAATGTTGCCTATAGGCGCATACGCACAGACAAATAAGACAATACATGGTGTAGTGAAGGATGCCAATGGTGAGACTATCATTGGAGCCTCCGTTGGACAAAAAGGCACTAAAAACGCCACTGTAACCAACCTTGACGGAGAATTCTCGATTTCAGTTCCCGACAATGCAGTACTCGAAATTTCGTACATCGGCTACAACAACCAGCGTGTTGCCGTAGGTGGCAAGTCGTCGCTTGAGATCGTATTGACCGAAGATGTCCACAAACTCAACGAACTTGTCGTTGTAGGTTATGGCGTTATGAAGAAGAAAGACCTCACTGGAGCTGTCGGTTCGCTTGCTGCCAAGGACATGGAGAACTCGCCGGTAGCCAACATCGGACAGGCCATTCAGGGTAAGATAGCAGGATTGCAGGTTGTAGATGCCGGCAAGCCTGGCGACAACGTTACTATTAAGGTGCGCGGTATGGGTTCTATCAACAACTGCGACCCTCTTGTAGTAATAGACGGAGTGCCAACCGACCTCGGCATCAATGCCATCAACATGGCAGACGTAGAGCGTCTGGACGTGCTGAAGGACGCTTCGGCAACGGCAATATACGGTAGCCGCGGTGCCAACGGTGTCATAATGATAACCACCAAGAAGGGAAAGGAAGGCAAGGGACACCTCTCGCTCTCTGCCAATCTTGCCGTGCAGAATGCCACACGTACTCCCGACCTGCTCAATGCAAGCCAGTATGCAGCGCTGAGCAACGAAATGATGAACAATTCGGGCAACACCGCCAATCCCGAATGGGCAGATCCGTCGGCTCTCGGCAAAGGAACCGATTGGGTAGACGAGTTGTTCCGTACCGGATATATGCAGAACTACACGTTGAGTTATTCGGGTGGCAGCGACAAGGCACACTATTATGTGTCGGGAGGTATGCTCGATCAGACGGGTATTGTAAGAAGCGTCAAGTACCGCCGGTTCACCTTCCAGCAGAACTCTGATGCCCAGGTGCAGCCTTGGTTGAAGATGACATCCAACATAACCGTGTCGGCCGACCGCAAGCAGCAGGGCAGTTATGACATGGGCAATACATACAGGGCACTGCCCGTCTTTGCCGTTAAGGACGCCAGTGGCGAGTGGACCGGACCAGAGGGCAATTCGCTTTGGTATGGCAGCGCACGCAACCCGATCGGTCCAACCACAACCGACCGCAGCAGCACTAAGGGCTATAACCTCCTTGGCAATATCTCGGCAGAGGTGACTTTGGCTAAGTGGCTCAAGCTGAAGAGCACGTTCGGCATTGACGCCAAGTTCTGGTATAACGACAGCTATACCCCCAAGCACAACTGGAAACCCTCGCCCGTTGAGGAGAGCAGCCGCTACAAGAGCGACAACAAGTCGTTCACATATCTTTGGGACAACTATTTCATCTTCGACCATACGTTCGCCAAGAAGCATCACGTAGGACTGATGGCTGGTACATCGGCACAGTGGAACAACTTCGACTATCTCAACGCACAGAAGAACGTGTTCGCTTATGAGGGCGTACACGAGATGGACAACGGCGAGAAGATGCATGCCATCGGCGGCAACGAGACCGAATGGGCGCTTATGTCGTATATGGCACGACTCAATTATGAGTTTGCCGACCGCTATCTTCTTACCGCTACAGTACGCCGTGACGGCTCGTCGCGCTTCGGCCGCAACAACCGTTGGGGAACATTCCCGTCAGTATCGCTGGCATGGCGCGCTTCTGAAGAAGAGTGGTTCCCGAAGAACAATATTCTCAACGACCTCAAGATACGTGCCGGATACGGCGTTACGGGCAGTCAGGCCAGTGTGGGCAACTACAGCTATCTGGCTTCATACAACACCAGCGTATATCCGTTCGGCAAGACAGGAACAGAACAGTCGGCACTCGTTTCGGCAACGCTTGCCAATCCTAACATTCATTGGGAGCAGGTGGCACAGACCAACATTGGCTTCGATGCAGCACTCTTCAATCAGCGTGCCCACCTCACATTCGACTATTATATAAAGAATACGACCGACATGCTCGTAAAGGCTTCCATCCCAATCACGTCGGGATTTGAGGACACAAGCACCACTTACACCAATGCCGGAAAGGTTCGCAACACGGGTTTTGAGGTTTCGCTCAATACCGTCAACATTCAGGGTCCGCTGCAGTGGGAGACAGGTATCGTCTATACATACAACCGCAACAAGATAAAGAGTCTCAACAGCAACGTGCCTTACTATATCAATCAGGTGAACAACTCGTACGTAACGATGCTCGCCAACAATCTGCCCATCAACGTGTTCTACGGTTATGTCACCGACGGAATATTCCAGAACGAGCTGGAAGTAAAAGAACACGCCATTCAGACAGGTGCCGAGCCTGGCGACATACGCTTCAAGGACCTCAACAACGACGGTGTTATCAACGACAACGACCGCACCGTGATAGGCAATCCTAACCCCACACACATCTTCTCGATGAGCAATACGCTCGCATGGAAGGGTCTGGAACTGTCGGTATACTTGCAGGGCGTGGCTGGCAACAAGATATTCAATGCCAACAAGATAGACCTTACGGGCATGTCGGCAGCCTACAACCAGCTCACCGACGTGCTGTCACGCTGGCATGGCGAGGGCACAAGCACCACGATGCCACGTGCCGTTTATGGCGATCCCAACCAAAACAACCGCATCAGCGACCGTTTCGTTGAGAACGGTGCATACTTGCGTCTGAAGAGCATTTCGCTCTCTTACAATGTGCCGCAGCAGTGGCTTCGTGCCCTGACACTCAATTCTGCACGCATCACATTCTCTTGCGAGAACGTGGCAACGATAACGGGATACTCAGGTTTCGACCCCGAAGTGGGTGTCAACGGAATCGACCTCTCAAGCTATCCCATCTCGCGCACGTTCAACATCGGATTAAACCTAAACTTCTAACAACTGAATCATTATGAAAAAGATATTTATCCTGGCTCTCAACATAGCGCTTGCAGGCTCGATGTGTTCATGCAGCGACTTCCTCGACCGTGAGCCTAAGAACACAGTCGACCCCGAAACGACGGTCGACGAGGACGTGGCGGTGTCGATGGCAAATGCCTGCTACCGTACACTCCAGTCGTCGAATATGTACAATCAACGTCTGTGGACACTCGACATCGTTGCTGGTAACAGCATAGTAGGCGCTGGTGGAGGTACCGACGGCATCGAGACCGTTCAGGCTTCCAACTTCACCACGCAGAGCGATAATGGTATGGCGCTGTACATGTGGCGCTCGCCTTGGGTCGGTATCGGACAGTGCAACATCCTCATCAATGCTCTCGAAGACAAGAATCCGGAAAAGGGCACCATTCTGGGACGTTCGCTCGGTGAGGCTTACTTCCTCCGTGCACATTATTATTATATACTTGTACGCTTGTATGGTGGGGTACCTTTGCGTCTGAAGCCGTTCAATCCAGGCGAGAGCACGGACATAGCACGTGCTTCAGTTGACGAGGTTTACAAGCAGATAATTGACGATACCAACCGCGCAGCCGATCTGCTTCCTGCCAAAAGCCAGCTTGACGACGACAATCTTGGACGTGCTACGAAGGACGCAGCCTATACAATGCTCGCCGATATATACCTCACACTCGCTCCCGACAACAAGGAATACTATCAGAAGGTTGTGAGCCTGTGCGACGATGTGACAGCTCTTGGCTACGATCTAAGCCAATGCACGTACGAATCAAACTTTGACGCTACCATCAACAATGGTCCTGAGTCAATCTTCGAAGTGCAGTTCTCTGGCAATACCGAATACGACTTCTGGGGAAACAATCCGCAGTCGAGCTGGCTGTCGACATTCATGGGACCACGAAATTCCAACTTTGTGGCAGGATCTTACGGATGGAACCAGCCCACAGAAGAGTTCATGTCGCAGTATGAGGAAGGCGACAAGCGCAAGGACCTTACCGTATTGTATGATGGATGTCCCGATTTTGACGGCATGACATACAAGAGCAGCTACTCAACTACCGGATATAACGTGCGCAAGTTTCTCGTTTCGAAGAGCGTATCACCGGAATATAACACCAATCCAGCCAACTTCGTGGTGTATCGCTATGCCGATGTGCTGCTTATGAAGGCTGAGGCTCTCAACGAGCAGGGCAAGACTGCTGAGGCAGCCGAGCCTCTTAACATCGTCCGTCATCGTGCCGGACTGCCTGGAGTGAGTGGATTGTCGCAGGAAGCTATGCGCGAAAAGATCATACACGAACGTCGTATTGAACTGGCGTTTGAGGGCCATCGCTGGTTTGACATGATACGCTTGCAGCATGGCGACTATGCCGTGAAGTTCCTGAAGTCTATCGGCAAGTCGCGTGTCACTAAGGAACGTCTGCTCTTCCCGATACCGCAGACAGAGCGAGATGCCAACCAGCTGATGACACAGAACCCCGGATATTAAAACGTCAGGAAACATTATAAACAATAAAACGAATCAATATGAAACGATATATAAATTGTATTTATAGTCTGTTGGCTCTTGTCTGCGTCGGATTTGTCCTCTCGGCTTGCTCCGACCAAGACTATACCGAACTTGACAAGGGACGCGACCAGCTGACGCTTACAGCCAATCAAGCCCTATCAACGCTTGAAGAGACCAGTCATTCAAGCGATGCTGTCACGCTGAATTGGTCTACTGGCAACAATTATGGTTCGGGCAACCGTATCAGCTACCGTTTGGAGCTTGCCAAGGCAGGCACAAATTTTGCTCAACCTTATGTAGCTGTCGACGAACAGACGCAGACATACACATGGAGTGCAAACGTTGAGAATCTCAACAACATCATTCTCGACAAGATGGAGGGTACGGCTGGAACACCCGTAGACATCGAGGCACGCGTAACGGCAATTGTCAGTGGTTCTGACGAGACACAAACTGCCACCACACAGTTTACTGCCACTCCATACGAACCGGTCACTTCTACATTATATATAATAGGTAGTGCAGCTCCAAACGGATGGAGCGCCGACAATGCTTCGGAAATGACACGCACCACAAACGGACTCTTTACATGGGAAGGCAAGCTCAGTAGCGGTGATATTAAGTTCATCACAACTCTCGGACAATTCCTTCCTTCATACGGACGGGGTGACAATGGTGCTCCAGTACTGCGTACAAGTGATGACCAACCCGACGAGAAATGGACTATAGATGAGGCTCACGACTATAAAGTCACGGTCGATTTGCTTGCCGGAACAGTAAGCATAGAGAAGACAGAAGGCATAAGACCTGCCTTCGACCAGCTCTTCTTTGTCGGCAATCCAACCGGATGGGGCTTTGAACCGATGACACAGGACGCTCTTGATCCGTTCCTTTTCCGCATGGGGCGCTACTTTGAGCAGGGCGTAGGAGGCGAATTCAAGTTCGGAACATCAATGAATTCATGGGAAAATATGTATAAGGCGACACAGGCAAATGCTCCTTATACTGACAAGAGCATGGCATTCGTATCTGGATACGATCCCGACAACAAGTGGAATCTGCAGGACAGCGAGACCGGCAAGGCTTATAAGATATGCGTTGACATCCGTTCGGGCAAGGAACGCATGATGATGAGCGAGTTCACTCCATACGAAATGATATACCTTGTAGGTGATGCTACACCCAACGGATGGGATCTTGGCAATGCCACACCGATGACTTCTACAGAGAGTCCTTATGTATTCACATGGACAGGTCAGCTCAACGCAGGCGAACTCAAGTTCTCTTGCGACAAGCAGAGCGACTGGAACGGAGCGTGGTTTATGCCTTCTGCTCCTGATGCCGAACCAAAGGGCACTGCCGAGCAGGCTCTCTTCATCAACAAGAGCGACGAAACACTTAAGTCGCAGTATCTGACTGTGAACGTTAGCGACCTCGACTACAAGTGGAAGATAACATCGTCGGGCACATACACCATAACGCTCGACCAGCTCAACGAGACCGTAACAATCTCAAAAAATTAACAATCTAACAAAAGCATAAAATGAAAATGAATGCATTGCTAATAGCGTTGCCGTTATTGATAGGCTCATGCAGCGATGACAACAATAGCTACAACGACCCCGCTACCGTTCCTACGGACATTATACAGACCGTGGTGAAGACCACAGCCGACCTCTCGCTCACTGTCACTACAGACAAGGCGGCATACAAACCGGGCGAGACAGTACGCTTCAACGTGACTGACGGTACTCTGCCTGCATCGGCTCGCATACGCTACCGTCATGGTTCTGAGGTGATAGCCGACGAAAACTTAGGTTCAACTTCGTGGACATGGACAGCTCCGCAAGCTGATTATACAGGCTATATGGCCGACATATACACAGTTGACGGCAACAACCAGCAGACCATCTACGCCACTATCGGCGTGGATGTGTCGAGCGATTGGGCGCGATTCCCACGCTATGGCTTCATAGCTTCATACGGTAGCGACCGCACTTCGGATGTCATTGCTTCCGAATTGTCTTTTCTCAACCGCTGTCACATTAATGGATTGCAGTTCTACGATTGGCAATACAAGCAGCATTGGCCGCTCGGCGGCACACCAGGCAATCTGCTCGAGAGCTACAAGGACATTGCCAACCGCGACAACTACACTTCGGTGGTGAAGGACTACATCGCTCAGGCTCACTCGTTGGGCATGAAGGCAATGTTCTACAATCTCTGTTTCGGCGCATTTGACGATGCAAAGGCTGATGGAGTGGACGACCGTTGGTATATATATACCGACCAGAATCACTCTAAATGCGACCGCCATCAGTTGCCGTCCGACTGGAAGAGCGATATATATCTTGTCGATCCGTCGAACAAAGACTGGCAGAATTACCTTGCCGACCGCAACGACGATGTGTATGAAGCACTCGATTTTGACGGATTCCATATCGACCAGCTTGGCTCACGTGGCACCGATTACGACTATTATGGATCGCAGGTGAATCTGCCTAACGGCTATGCATCGTTCATACGAACCATGAAAGAGCGTCAGCCCAACAAACGTCTGGTGATGAATGCCGTCAGTAATTATGGCTCAGACAAGATTGTGTCAACAGGATGCGTTGACTTTATGTACTCCGAATTGTGGGATGGTGAAGACAAGTTCAGTGACCTCCATGACATATTGAAGGCCAATCGCCTGTATTCCGGCAATACGTTAGGTCAGGTGTATGCCGCATATATGGACTACGGACACAATAAGCCGGAGTTCAATACACCAGGAGTGCTGCTCACCGATGCCGTAATGTTCGCCCTCGGAGCATCTCATCTCGAACTCGGAGCAGGACATATGCTGAGTTCAGAATACTTCCCTTATGCCGATGTGAAGATGAGCGCCGGACTGAAGAAGCAGATAGTGGCGTACTACGATTTCCTTACAGCCTATCAGAACCTGCTTCGCAACGGTGGAACAGAGACACAATGCGATATTGCAGCAGCCAAGTCTGTGGTAACGATCAATGCATGGCCGCCCGTACTTGGCAACGTAACGGCATACAGCAAGAGCGTAGACGGCAAGCAAGTGGTGAGTCTGCTCAACTTCCGTCAGGCTAACAGCTTGAGCTGGCGCGACAAGAACGGAACGATGCCCGAGCCCGAAGCCATCGACAACCTAACATTGCGTATGCGTGCAAAGAACGTAAAGAAGCTGTGGGTGGCATCGCCCGACCAACTCGGAGGCGCTCCGCAGGAACTGCAATATCGTCAGGATGGCGACTTCGTTGTATTCACCGTTCCGCAGCTTAAGTATTGGACAATGATTGTTGTAGAATAAATAAACAATTACATATGAAGAAACTATTGTTTTCAGCACTTGCACTTGCCCTCACATTGGGGGCAGGTGCGCAGACTGTGACATCGCCTGACGGCAACGTTTCGGTGAAGTTCTATCTGCAGGACGGACGTCCCACGTATGAGATGACATACAAGAAGAAGGAAGTGATACGTCCGTCGCATCTCGGACTGGAACTTGCCAAGGACAAGCATGCATCCAACGGGATGAACGAACAGGACCTCATGGACGGGTTCACGGTGAAGAACACGCAGACTGCCACGTTCGATGAGACATGGCGACCGGTATGGGGCGAGACCGCAACAATACGCAACCATTACAACGAACTTGCCGTAACGCTCAATCAGGCTTCAATGCAACGTGACATCTGCATTCGTTTCCGTGTCTACGACGACGGTATGGGACTGCGCTACGAGTTTCCGCAACAGCCCAAGCTCAACTATATCGTAGTGAAGGAAGAGCACACCCAGTTTGCAATGGCGGGCGACCATACAGCCTATTGGATTCCAGGCGACTACGATACGCAGGAGTATGAGACCGTAATATCGAAGATGAGCGAGATACGTTCGAAAATGAAGGCAGCCATAACGTCCAATGCTTCGCAGACATCGTTCTCGCCTACTGGTGTACAGACATCACTGCAGCTCAAGACCGATGACGGACTCTACATCAATCTGCATGAAGCCGCCTGCGTCAACTTCCCCACAATGCACCTCAATCTCGACGACAAGAACATGGTGTTCGAGTCGTGGCTCACGCCAGACGCTACGGGTATGAAGGGATATGTACAGACTCCGTTCAACACACCGTGGCGTACGGTGATAGTAAGCGACGATGCCCGCGACATGCTTGCGTCCAACCTCATACTCAATCTCAACGAGCCGTGCAAGATAGAGGATACGTCGTGGATTCATCCTACTAAGTATTGCGGAGTGTGGTGGGAGATGATAGCCGGAGGCAAGCAGTGGAGCTACACCTTCGATCTGCCTTCGGTGCATCTTGAAAGCATTGACTATTCAAAGTGCCGGCCGCACGGACAGCATCCTGCCAATACCGAGAATGTGAAGCGTTATATTGATTTCGCTGCCAAGAACGGACTTCAGGAGGTGTTGGTAGAGGGTTGGAACATCGGATGGGAAGACTGGTTCGGTCATTACAAGGACTATGTGTTCGACTTCCAGACACCTTATCCCGACTTCGACATAAAGTATCTCAACGACTATGCCCACTCCAAGGGCGTGAAACTGATGATGCACCACGAGACGAGCGGTTCCACACAGAACTATGAGCGTCATCTGGAGGCAGCCTATACGCTTATGAACAAGTATGGATATGATGCCGTGAAGAGCGGCTATGTGGGCGACATCATTCCGCGAGGCGACTACCATTATTCGCAGTCGACCAACAACCACTATCTCTACTGCATCAAGGAGGCGGCCAAGCATCACATAATGGTCAATGCGCATGAGGCTACACGTCCTACTGGATTGTGCCGTACATGGCCTAATCTCGTAGGCAACGAGTCGGCACGAGGCACAGAGTATGAGGCATTCGGAGGCAGTGAGCCTTACCATACGGTCATTCTGCCGTTCACCAGATTGCAGGGTGGTCCGATGGACTATACTCCCGGCATATTCGTAACGAAGCTGAGCGAGTGGTGCAACAATAAATCCAATGTCAACACAACGCTCTGCGGACAGTTGGCACTCTATCTAACTATGTACTCGCCGTTGCAGATGGCAGCCGATCTGCCTGAGAATTACGAGAAGTATGACGATGCTTTCCAGTTCATTCGCGACGTAGCTTGCGACTGGGACGACTCTCGCTATCTGGAAGCCGAGCCTGCCAAGTATATCACTGTAGCCCGCAAGGCTAAAGGAACAGACAATTGGTTTGTGGGCGGAAAGTGCGATGCCGAAGGCCATCAGTCAGTAGTGCGCCTTGATTTCCTTGACAAAGGACGCAAGTACGACTGCGCCATCTATCAGGATGCACCCGATGCCGATTACGAGAAGAATCCTTCAGCCTACGTCATCACTCACCGTACAGTCAAGAAAGGTGATGTGCTGAAGCTGAAGCAGGCACGTGGCGGCGGATTCGCTGTCAGCCTTATGGCTAAATAAAAAACGGTTTGATTTTTGTAGTAGTATTTTTCAGGAGGGTGTGGCATTATTGTCATATCCTCCTGTTACTGATTTATAAAGACAATCACTCAATAATTATTCAAACAACAAATCTATACTGATAATGAACCGAAACAATTCTTCTTGCAAGCAGCTTGTTCTTGCCTCTGCACTCTCAGCCCTTACGCTCACCGCAGCGGCTCAGAACGACAACATAGTATATAAAGACAGCAACGTGCGCTTTACGCTTGTCACCGACGGAACGGTGCGCATGGAGTATGCGCCCGACGGAAAATTTCTTGACAACAAGTCGTTCATTGCCGTCAACCGCTCTTATCCTGAAGTGAAATACAAGAAGAGCGAGACAGCCAAGAAGGTTGTCATATCCACCGACTATCTCACACTCACTTACACAAAAGGCTCAGGTCCGCTCACCGAACGCAATCTTTCAATAGTCTCGGCAAAGACAAAGAAGAAGCCGACTGACGGCAAACGTATCATTCCCTTTGCATGGCATCCCGGACAGAAGGATGCACCGGGCGCCAATCTGAAGGGAACCTACCGCACACTCGACGGTTATGACGGCGACTCGCGTGGCGATACTGGCAAGATGCCGATAGAAGACGGACTGCTGTCGAGAAGCGGATGGACACTCATAGACGACTCTGAGGGCTACGTATTCGACAACAGCGACTGGCAATGGGTGACCCATCGCCCCAACGAAGGCAAAACACAGGACATGTATTTCCTCGCTTATGGCAACGACTACAAGAAGGCTTTGCACGACTTTACGGTCTTTGCAGGCAAAGAACCGTTGCCACCCCGCTATGCGTTCGGCTACTGGTGGTCGCGCTACTGGTGCTATAGCGACAACGAACTGCGCCAACTCGTCAGCAAGATGCACTCTTACAGCATCCCGATGGACGTACTTGTAGTGGACATGGACTGGCACTACACTGAGGAAGGACGTGGCGGATGGACCGGATATACATGGAACAAGCGACTCTTTCCCTC
>ERZ779669.911-NODE-911-length-15593-cov-5.036234_pt1 | contig 15593 bp, 14 predicted proteins | sample MGYA00511372_ERZ779669 | MGnify/ENA primary metagenome ERZ779669 (study PRJEB29588, sample SAMEA1967891) | human gut metagenome | biome: human gut; feature: human-associated habitat; material: faeces | place: Denmark | collected 2008/2010 ... | reverse complement strand
TTTATTGCAAGCCGAAATGGGGCATATTGCAAAACGAAGAAATACCCTTTAAATATAAATCATTGATATTCAATATATTATAAAAACCTCTCATAATCCGCGTATTTGCGCCCGACGAAGAGTCTGTCCGCAAATACGCGCTTATTTTTCGGGGTATATCAGGAAACTGAGAGGGAAAAATCGAAATCAGGTTATAAATTGAAAGTGTCCTATATCAGTTTATTTTCATCATCAGAAAACGACTCCCGTTCGTGATTAAAACCATATTTTTCTCATTGAAACCGCACTCCTCTTAATTTCACTGAACCTATATTAAATAATCTATAATACACAATAACACGCGCACCGATACGTTAAACCCTTACCGTCATGCGGTGTCAAACTGAATATAAACACTTAAAATATAACGGCTTATGAAAACCTTGCTCATCAACACAGCCCTTATGCTGGCAATGTTTGCGGCACCCGCCGCGGCAACGACAGGCATGCGTCACGCCACCGTAGAGCATACCGTCTGCACGTCGCCCGACCACAACAGTCAGAAAGGCAACAGGTGGCACAACAAGAGAAAGCGCTACTTCGTCATCAACAACAAGGTTTATTACAACGGTGAGGTCGTAAGCGGAGCGACGGCATCGAGTTTCAAGATACTCGACGACGGTTATGCTGCCGACGATTTCCGCGTTTATTACGAGGGCGAAAAGCTTGAAGGGGCTACGGCATCGAGCTTCAAAACGCTCAAAGACGGTTATGCCGCCGACGACTTCCGCATTTATTACAGGGGCGAAAAGATTGAAGGGGCTACGGCGTCGAGCTTCAAAACACTCAAAGACGGTTATGCCGCCGACGATTTCCGCGTATATTACAGAGGGCGGAAGATTGAAGGTGTGTTTGCGTCGGGCTTCGAAGTGCTGAAAGACGGCTACGCCCGCGACAATTTCAATGTTTATTACAGGGGCCGCAAAGTGGAATAAACACGCCGCACTTTGCGGGCTTCGGCCGCCACATATTAAAAAAATGACCAAATTGTTCACTGTTTAGAAAAGTTTGAACTATATTTGCAGAGTATAAAAAAATAGGACAGACGACAGAGAGTGTTTCTGTTCCGGATCATCACGTATGGTCACTTTAAGAAAGTATTCTTTTTATATTCAATAAAAATGAGCTTAACAAGCATAGCAGGAAAGCTTTTTCTGGCAAGACAGAAAAAACTTGAACAGCACATAAACGGGGCGGAGACGTTGCAGCACAACGTACTCAACCATCTTATAGAAAAAGGCAGATACACCGAATACGGCCGCAAACATCTCTTCAGCAGCATAAAGAATTATGACGACTTCACGCGCAATGTGCCCGTGAACACGTACGAAGAACTCAAAGCCGACATCGACCGTATGCGTCACGGTGAGCCTGACGTGCTGTGGCCGGGAACGGTAAAGTGGTTTGCAAAATCATCAGGTACGACCAACGACAAGAGCAAATTCATACCCATATCGCCCGAAGGACTTCATCACATTCATTATCAGGGAGGTGCGGACGTCGTGGCTTTCTATCTGCGCAACAACCCCGACAGCCGCTTTTTCTCAGCCGGCTGTTCGACGGCAAAAGCCTCATACTCGGCGGCAGCCACTCGTCCAACTACAATCTGCAGAACAGCCTTGTGGGCGACCTCAGCGCAATACTTATAGAAAACATCAACCCTATTGTGAACCTCGTGAGGGTGCCGAAGAAGAAAACGGCGCTGCTCAGCGACTTCGAGGTGAAGCGCGAACGCATAGCCGCGGAGACGATGCACGCCAATGTTACCAACATATCGGGAGTGCCGTCGTGGATGCTCAGCGTGCTGGTGAAGGTGCTGGAGATGTCGGGCAAGAAAACGATAGACGAGGTATGGCCCAACCTTGAGGTGTTCTTCCACGGAGGAATAGCATTCACGCCGTACCGCAGCCAGTACGAGAAGATCATCACTTCGCCGCGAATGAAATACATGGAGACCTACAACGCCAGCGAGGGATTCTTCGGCATACAGGACGATCCTACGGACAAGTCGATGCTGCTCATGTCCGACTACGACGTGTTCTACGAGTTCCTGCCGATGGACGAGTTCGAAAGCGACCATCCGTCAATAGTCCCGCTGTGGGGCGTCGAGACGGGACGCAACTACGCGATGCTCATCACCACATCGTGCGGACTGTGGCGCTACATGATAGGCGACACCGTTAAGTTCACGTCGCGCAATCCTTATAAGTTTGTCATCACCGGAAGAACAAAATACTTCATCAACGCTTTCGGCGAGGAACTCATACAGGACAACGCTGAGAAGGGACTGGCTTACGCCTGCGAGAAGACGGGAGCGGAGGTGAGCGAATACACTGCCGCACCGCTGTTCATGGACCAGAAAGCGAAGTGTCGCCACCAATGGGTGATAGAGTTCGCCAAAGATCCCGACAGCATAGAGCACTTCGCGTCGGTGCTCGACAAGCGTCTGCAGGAGCTGAACAGCGACTATGAGGCAAAGCGCTACCACGACATAACCATGCAACACCTCGAGGTGATAAAGGCGCGTCCGGGACTTTTCAACGACTGGATGAAGTCGCGCAACAAGCTCGGAGGCCAGAACAAGGTGCCGCGACTGTCGAACAACCGCGACAACATAAACAGCCTGCTCGAGATGAACGGCAGCACCACAGAGAAATAATATAAGTATATATAACGTCTTATATTCATATACATGACGTCATACCCGTCTGCGTAAAAACAATAAGGAATGAACAGACCCGACAAGACAAACTGTACACTCATGGCGCGTCTCATGCGCAAAGCCCTGTTTCCGCTGTGCATAGTGATAACGGCGGCAATAGCGTCGTGCGCTAAAATGGGTCAGCCCGACGGAGGATGGTATGACGAGACACAGCCGAGCGTGATAGGAGCGTCGCCTGCCGACGGAGCCACAAACGTGAAGGCACACAAGATAAGCATACTCTTCGACGAGTTCGTGAAGATAGACAACGCTACGGAGAAGGTGGTGGTGTCGCCTCCGCAGAAGGAAATGCCCGAAATAAAGAGCGCGGGAAAGAAGATTGAGGTGGAACTGAAAGACTCGCTCAAGGCCAACACCACATACACGATAGACTTCAGCGACGCAATATCGGACAACAACGAGGGCAACCCGCTCGGCAACTATGCCTATACTTTCTCTACGGGCGACCGCATCGACACTCTTCAGATATCGGGACACGTGCTCGAGTCGGAGAATCTGGAGCCTATAAAAGGCATACTCGTGGGACTGTACAGCGACAAGAGCGACTCGGCATTCATCTCTTCGCCCATGATAAGAATAGCGCGCACCGACAGCCGCGGACAGTTTGTCATCAAGGGCGTGGCGCCGGGAAGCTACCGCATATATGCCTTGCAGGACATGGACGGCGACTATAAGTTCAGTCAGAAGAGCGAGAAGATAGCCTTCACCACCGACACCATCGTCCCGACCACCATTGAGACCACCCGACAGGACACCGTGTGGCTCGACTCTCTGCGCATAAAAAGCATATCAAGGGTGGGATACACGCGGTTCATGCCTGACAACATAGTGCTCAAGGCATTCACCGAACCGCTCACAGACAGGTATCTCATAAAGAGCGAACGGCAGGAGGCTGACCACTTCACGTATTATTTCAGCTACGGAAGCGACCGGCTGCCGGAGATAAAGGGACTGGACTTCGACTCCGACAACGCCTTCATCATAGAACATTCGGAGAAACGCGACACGGTGACATACTGGCTCAGGGACACCACTCTGGTGAACCGCGACACGCTCAACGTGCAGCTCAGATACATGGCCACCGACACATTGGGACAGCTGCAACTGCAGACCGACACGCTGCAGATGCTCTCTAAAAAGACGTATGAGAAGCGTATGAAGGACCAGAAAAAGTCGTTCGAGGAATGGAAAAAGCAGCAGGAACGCAAGAAGAAGCGCGGCGAGCCTTACGACAGCATCATGCCGCCCGTGCCGCTCGACTACAACGTGAACGTGCCTCAGAAGCTCGATCCTGACAAGAACATACGGTTTGAGTTCAAGACGCCTATCGCCGACATCGACATAGGCAAGATACACCTGTACTCCAAGCGCGACTCACTGTGGTATAATGCGCCGTTCGAGCTGCTTGCCGACCGCAAGGACACGCTCAGCACCAACGACTCCACATACAGCGCGACGCCCGAACTGTATCTGCGCAAGTATGTTCTCATGGGCGAATGGAGGCCCGACACCGAATACAGTCTGGAAATAGACTCGGCGGCTTTCACCGACATATACGGCAAAGCCACCAAAAAGCTGAAGCAGGGCTTCAAGGTCAGCGCCCTCAGCGACTACAGTACACTGCTTCTTTCCATCAACGGCATGAACGGACAACCGCTCGTAGTGCAGCTGCTCAACAGCTCTGACAAGCCCATAAAGGAGGTGAAGACAAGCGGATCTACAGCCGAATTCTTCTACATAAAGCCCGGACAATACTATGTCCGACTGTTTGTCGATTCCAACAACAACGGCATCTGGGACACCGGCGACTATGCGTCGGGACGCCAGGCGGAGGAGGTGTTCTACTATCCTGAGGCAATAGAGTGCCGCGAGAAATGGGATATAAGGAAGTCGTGGAGCCCGAGAAGCGTGGATATGACCCACCAGAAGCCTACGCAGATAACCAAGCAGAAGGCCGAGAAGGCAAAAGAGGTGAAGCAGCGCAACATCGAACGTGCACGGAAACTCGGCATAGAGTATCTGCCGGAGATGCAACAGCAGATGAAGAAGAAACTTAAACGTGAGGAAAAATAAGCTGAAACGTGAGGGGAAACATACATAACCTCACGCCGATGACATATCACCAGAAAAACGTAAGACTATGAACATTAAGAAACACTCCTTAGCAATCGCGCTGATGCTGCTCGTATCAATGGCGGCATCAGCACAGTGCACCTACAAGAACACAGCGTTCAAGTCGGGTGAATATCTTTCATACAATCTTTATTATAATTGGAAATTCATATGGGTGAAAGCCGGAACGGCAAGCATGTCAACCGTAGAAAGCCGTTACAAAGGCCGCAAGGCTTACAGGGCTTCGCTCACCACACGAGGCAACAACACCGTGGATGAGATGTTCGTTCTGCGCGACACACTGCTCTGCTACAGCAGCCTTGCCATGGAACCGCTATACTACCGCAAGGGAGCGCGCGAAGGATCGCGATACACTGTTGACGAGGTATTCTACTCGTATGCCGGAGGTCAGCAGAAGATGAAGATGCACCGACAGAAGAACGACGGCAAACACACATGGAAAAACGTGTCGGCCGACGAGTGCAGCTACGACATGATGAACATATTTCTCAGGGCGCGTTCGTTCAATCCGGAGGGATGGAAGACCGGCAACGTCATAAGTTTCCCGATAGCCGACGGCAGAAAGACCACACCTGCACGGCTTGTCTATCGCGGAAAGACCGTGATAAAGGCGGACAACGGAAAGAAATACCGCTGCCTGCAACTCTCATATATGGAGCTCGAGAAAGGCAAATTCAAAGAGATTGTGCGCTTCTATGTCAGCGACGATGCCAACCATATACCTGTCCGTCTGGACATGTTCTTGAAGTTCGGATCGGCAAAGGCGTTCCTCGTAGGATACAAGGGACTGCGCAATCCGGTGACGTCAATAGTGAAATAATGCTGCTTCACCAACCCTATTCCGCCCATTCCGCACGACGGAACGGGGCATATCGCAACAAAATAAGGTTTTGTTGGAATTGACACAAAGAAAAAACGGCTCCGAAAGAGCCGTTTCCTCATCGCACGACATCATTCTGATTGTCGTGCGTTTTCTATTTTTCAAAATATAATTATAATGACTTTTTACTGTCGGAATGTATAAACATAAAGTTCCGGAAGCCGCAAAGGGCGTAACATACGGCGGCATAACCACCGGCTATACGCTCTCCGCTCACTCCTCACCGCGTGCTTTCGCCGCAGCCTCATCAATGCTTTTTATCACCTTTGCAGGCACTCCGCCCACAATCATACGGGCAGGTACGTCCTTTGTAACCACCGCTCCGGCAGCCACAACGGCGTCGTCGCCTATGTGCACACCACTGAGTATGGTGGCGTGGGCGCCAATCCACACGCCACGGCCAATGACTATCGGCGCATGATAAAGGTTCTGACGGTCGGCAGGATCCATGCCGTGGTTGAGCGTAGCCATCACCACACTGTGACCAATCAGGCATCCGTCGCCTATGAATATGCCGCCCTGGTCCTGAAACTGGCAGCATGCGTTTATGAAAACATTGCGCCCCACGTGTATGTTTCGCCCGAAATCGGTGTAGAACGGCGGAAACATTCGGAAGCTGTCGTCCACATCGTTACCCGTTATCTGCGCGAAGAGGGCGCGTATCTCAGTGTCGGTGTGATAATGACAATTAAGCTCCATTAGCAGACGGCGCACCTCATCGCTGCTGTCACGCATGAAGTTTATCATCTCCTCGCCACGCAGAGGCCGGCCGTCGGCGATGTATTGCTGGAATTGTTCGAGTGTCATTTCTTCTTCCTCCATATTATTCCGTATTGTCTTCATAGGCATATGAGTCTCACGCCTTGCGTCCCATCTCACGCGCTTCGGCCAAAGCCTTGTGACCGACTATATCGCCCTTGGCTGTCACTCCGCCTGCGAAGACCACTCCCCGCAGCGTAGCGCGCTCAAAACAATCGGTCCATCCACGCACCACAGTCTCTGTTCCATCCACCGTAGCAGGGTCATCCTCGGCGGCAGAAGCCAGCAGATATACATCGGTGAAGCAATAATCGGCAGTATATAGCGGGTTGGCGCGGTCGATCATTGTCTTCATCTGTCCGCTGCACGAATAGTAATAAACGGGCGTTGCCCAAACAATGACGTCGGCACGGCACATCTTTTCCACTATCGCCGGCGCGTCATCGTTGATCACGCAGCGCAGAGTCTTGTGACACGCGAAGCATCCGCGACAGAAAGAAATGTTGAGTCCGGCGAGGCTCACCGTCTCCACCGTATTGCCGGCCTCGATGGCACCTGCCGCAAACTCGTCGGCAAGCATGTCCGAATTGCCGCCCTTGCGGGGACTGGTCTTTATTATCAGAATATTCTTCATAGCTTTGTCCTTATGGTTTATATATGTTTTTATGATGTCATAAGATGTATTATCCTGTCCCGAAGTGCTGATATTATTTGCGTCCGAGCACCTCGTTCACCCATTCTGCCACCTCTTCGCGACCGGCACCGGGTGCGAACCTGTGTCCGGGCTTCCAATCGGCGTCGGGCGCACTCTTGTGCAGCAGCTCGCCACTCTCGCCCAACGGACTCGACGCCGACGTGCAGAAAGGAATCACTGTCTTGCCTTTGAACTTGCCGCCTTCGAGAAACGACTCTATGATGCGCGGCGCTATGCCCCACCAGATGGGATAGCCCACGAAGATAACCGAGTAATGGTCGAGCTTCGGAGTGTCGCGGAACATCTGCGGACGGGCCTTGGAGTCGTGCTGCTCGCGGTTGCTGCGCGATTCGGCTGTGGTGTAGTCAAGGTCGCTCTGACTGTAAGGCAGCGCCGGTTCTATGCGCCACACGTCGCCACCGGTGACGTAAGCAATGTGTTCTGCCACGGCTTTGGTGTTGCCTGTCACCGAGAAATAAGCCACGAGAACCTTAGAATTATCGTCTTCTCCACGGCTGTTGCCCTTGCACGACGACACAGGCATGAGCGCCATCAGGACGCTTGCCATTATTAAAAGAAAACCTTTCATATTATGTCCTCCTCTATTCTGTTATTCTTTATTTAGTTTATGACACTGCAAAATTACTGATTCATCCGGATGACAACCATACGCGCATTACGCGATTTTCTACCATTATCAACGGAAAACGCGAGCGCTAATGATTTTTTCCGGCACGAAACATAAATAAAAAGCGGCCGTTCGCCCCGCCGTAATGACGTCCGCCGCCGGATGTTCACGCCTTTGTCATGCGATAGCCCAGCGCCTTCAGCTCCACGGCCATACCCATGATATAGAGCTGATGCAGGCAATCCACATAGGCACGAAAAGCCTCCGGAGTGCTCGGTTCTATGTTTTCGTGGCGCAACATACTGTTGGTGCGTCCGGCACACTCGGCAACGAGCGCACTCATCTTCTTGCGACTGTCCTCGTCGAGAGCCAGCACGTCTTCCATAATATGGTCGTCCATGCAATCATAACCGCGTGCATCGCGCAAGAATACATACAAATCCGTGCGGCTGCCGTAGCTCTCCCAGTCGGTATCCCACAGCTTAGCGAGCGCCATTCCCACGAACATCATCCATCCTAGTGACACAGTTGGCCACGCTCCGAACTCTCTTATGCCGTCCGGCAGATATGCCTCGCCCACCTCGCGCCACTTGTCTTCCACGTCAGGACATTCGGGCATGCGTTCGTCTATAAGCCCCTGAGCCAGCAAATATCGGCGCAGGTCCTCGCCTATCCTTTCCTCAAAATCGTTCTTCTGTTCCATATATGAAGTTTTGTTATGTTGTTTATATTATGAGTCCATCCATTATCCGTAAACTCGCATCCACTCTATTATTGATTGAAATTCCATGTTATGAGGAGATACTGAATTATATTAATTGCAAAGATAGTGAAAGGTGAGTGCAATAGCAAACAGAAAAACGCAGCTTTTACAGATTTTGATATTGCCGAACCGCATCCTATCTTCTATAAAGATAGTGAAAGGTGAGAACAAAGACGAATGAAAAACATACTTTTATGATTTGCAACTTTCATATATAAATTTTATATTTGTGATATCATAAAACATAAAATAAGAAAATGAAAGACTTTAACAAAAACCTTACAGGACTGGCGGGAGAATGTGCAGTAATGACACAATTATGCTTAAAAGGTTACGCTCCGTCTATGACATATAACAATTGTCCGTCCATAGACATCATATGTTATAATCCGGAACTCAAAAAGACAGTTACCATACAAGTTAAGACCGTACGCGAGAAAAAGAATGGTAACAAAATATATTCATTCCCCGTTATGGGCAACAGGGACAAAAGGGAAGAGTTCTATAAAGAAGTATCCGGCGCGTTTGTATTTGTATATATAGACAGTAACGACCTTTTCCATTTTTACATCCTATCAAAGGATCAGTTCATCACCCTTTCAAGAAAAATAGAAGATGACTATGATGCCTTAGTACGCTCAAAACCTATAAAGCCCAAAAGCCCGATGGCTATGCCGAGGAAACAAGTGTTGGAATTTGAAAACAAATGGGAAAACCTCTGGCTATAAATATTATAATGTATTAAACGTATAAAAAAGGAATTACGGAAAACATTTATATTTACATCATCTGATTGATAAGAGACACATTATCCTGCGTTTCTTATCAATCATTATTGTACAGTTCTTACCACAATATTAATAATCCATCGAGTAAGAATACGCGCAAACCTGTCACACATTCGCTTTTAATATAGTCTCAACCCACCTCCTCCCCCTCCCCTCTGTGCACATTTTACTCTGCTTGTTACCTTATTTACGGTTTTTGCGTAAATCCTTTCACAGCCAAAGAATAATATTATTAAATTTGTGAACGGAGACAACCGTCTGAACACAAAAACATAAGCAATCATGAAAGATTTCGTAAAGATAGACTGCGTGGAGAGATACAACGAGCTCTTCGGACTGGAAACGCTGCATCCGCTCGTAAGTGTGGTGAGCCTGGCAGAGGCAGAGAAGCAACCCGTGGGACACATGATGTTCAACTACGGGGTTTATGCCCTGTTCCTGAAAAACCTGAAGTGCGGCGAGATACTCTACGGCCGGCAGCCTTACGACTACCAGGAGGGCACGGTGACGAGCTTCGCGCCGGGTCAGGTTGTGGAGACAACGTTCGCGGAGGGCATGAAGTTCGACGCGCTCGGACTGCTGTTCCATCCCGACCTCATAAAGGGAACGTCGCTCGGACAGAACATCAGGCGCTACTCTTTCTTTTCTTATTCGTCCAACGAGGCGCTGCATCTGTCTGACGATGAGAAGGAGATATTCACCGATTGTCTGAAGAAAATAAAGATGGAGATAAGCCGGCCGGTGGACAAGCACAGCCGACGCCTCATCTCGCGCAACATAGAACTGCTGCTCGACTACTGCATGCGCTTCTACGAAAGACAGTTCATCACGCGTTCGCAGAGCAACAAGAACGTGATAGTGAAGTTCGAGAACCTGCTCGACGACTACTTCCGCGAGCAGCGCACACTAACGGACGGTCTGCCGACGGTGAAATACTTTGCCGACAAGGTGTTCCTTTCGCCCAACTACTTCGGCGACATGATAAAGAAGGAAACGGGTATAACGGCGCAGGAATACATCAAGTCGAAGCTGATAGGCCACGCCAAGGAACTGATACTGGGCACGGACAAGACGGTGAACCAGATATCATACGAACTGGGATTCCAGTATCCGCAGCACTTCAACCGCATATTCAAGAAGGCTACGGGACTGACACCGAGCGAATACAGAAAAACAAACGTCTGACAATCACACGACAACATAACCGATGTACACAAAGAGTCAATATCCCGAACCGGCATGCTGCATGAAGCGCGACAGTCTGCCGGGCGTGAGGATGCAGCATCCGCTCGCCGGAACAGCGAGGCTGTCGCCCGACGGACTGGACAAGCTCAACGGACTGACAACAGATCTCTACACGGTGATGATGATAAGAAACCGCCGCTGTTGCCACACGTCGTGCTACGGACACACGGGATGCGACTTCTCTTATGCGTCGGTGTTGTTTTTCCGTCCGGGCGACCGCATCTGCCTCAACTGCGACACCCGGGCCGAGAGCGCAAGCATAGTGGCGTTCAGAAAAGAGCTGGTTGCCGGCAGCGAGATAGGACAGGACATTGGCGGATACCGATTCTTCGGATACAGGACCGACGAGGCGCTGCACGTGTCGGAGTGTGAGGAACGGACGCTCGACCGGCTTTTCGACGACATAGGAGGCGAGCTTGGCGCGTGCATCGACGAATACAGCTGCGGCATAATAGGCCGACGCATCTGCCTTCTGCTCGACTACTGCCGGCGGTTCTACAACAGGCAGTTCATAATGCGTGCCGACAGCAACAGAAAGATACTGAGACACGCCAACCACATAATACACGACTTCTTCGCTCAATGCGGCCGTCAGCGCGACGACATGCCTCATACACAATACATTGCGGCGCGCGCCGACACGTCGGATGCCTATCTTGAAGACCTCGTGAAGGAGGAAACCGGACTGAGCATGGGCCAGTATGCCGAGATGAGACGCCTCGACATGGCGCGCGACCTGCTCATGCACTCTCACAAATCTGACGACGAGATAGCGTCGATGCTACATTACCGGTCGGCGCGTTGTTTCCGTCTTTTCTTCAGCCACACCACAGGCATGACCACCGACCAGTGCCGCACGAGCTGCTGACCCGTCCACGCGGCGTCCGCACCACGTGCTTTCAGCACAATGCCACCCTACACACCACAATATAACATATGGACAGAACAGCCGAGAAATATGCCATCATATTCGCCTATTTCCTGATTTACGTCGTATGGGGCTCCACCTATTACTTCATAGGTGTGGCTCTCGAGGGCTTCCCCACGTTCGTGCTGGGCGCCGCAAGGTTCGGCATCGCGGGGGCCATACTGCTCATGGCATGCCTCATGCGCGGCGAGAAAGTGTTCGGCCGGCGGCTCATTCTCAGTTCGGCGGTGAGCGGCACGGTGCTGCTCTTCGTCGACATGGCGGTGATAATGCTTGCCCAACGCTATGTGAGCAGCAGTCTGGTGGCCATTGTCGCGTCGTCGACAGCCATCTGGATAATGCTGCTCGACGTGCCTATGTGGCGCCGCAACTTCAGCCGCGCGTCCACCGTCGCGGGTCTGCTGGCAGGCTTTGCGGGCGTGGCACTGCTCTATCTGGAACAGTTTTTCTCGGAAAACCACGTGCTGCATCACAGCGAATACGGCATACTCATACTGCTTGCGGGCTGCGTGTCGTGGGCTGTGGGCTCGCTCTATGCCAAATACCGTTCGGGCAAGGCTGAACGACGCGACGACTTTGCCGGCTCGGCGTGGCAGATGCTCGCGGCCGCACTGATGTTCGTCCTGGCGTCGTGGGCCACCGGCGACTTCGCCTCCGTGCGCATGGAGAGCATACCCGTAAGGGCGTGGGCGGCCCTGGCCTATCTCATTGTCTTCGGTTCGCTCATGGCATATCCCGCATACGTGTGGCTGCTTAAACGCCGACCGGCCGCCGAAGTGGGCACACATGCCTATGTCAATCCGGTGGTAGCGGTGATTATAGGCGGCCTGTGCGGCGAGGACATCACCCTTTTCCAGCTGTGCGGACTGGCCGTCATACTGCTCAGCGTAATGTCGATAACCAAACACAACAACAATAAATGAACAACGAAAGAATGGCTCCGGTAAAGACATCGGAGCGTTACGTCATACTCGACGCACTGCGCGGATTCGCCATACTGGGCATCTGCGCCGCCAACTATCCCGAATTCTCGCTCTACACCTTCCAGGGCAAGGAGATAACCGACGCCATGCCCACGGCCGACATAGACCGCGTGCTGCGCTTCATGCTCTATTTTCTGGTGGACGGAAAGTTCTACACGCTGTTCTCTCTGCTCTTCGGCATAGGCTTCTCCATCATCATATCAAACGCCGCACGCAAGGGAGTGAACGGCTTCCGCATATTCTACCGCCGAATGGCTCTGCTCACACTCATCGGTTTTCTGCACCTGATGTTCATCTGGAGCGGCGACATACTCATGCTCTATGCGCTGCTTGGCATGTGTCTGCCGCTGCTGCGCAACGTGTCGGACAGAGGACTGCTGCGCACGGCGGCCTTCTTCCTGCTTCTGCCCATAGCCGTGGATGCCGTGACGCAGGTGCTCGGCGTGAGTCTCTCGGCGCCCGCCGTGCGCGAACAGTGGCGCTATTGCGACCGCTACGGCATAACCGAGGAGAACTTCGGCTACTGGCTACGCGACGCCACAAGCTACGGCGACATGTTCAAATTCCTGATTCAGGGCGCATGGGTAAGGGTGCAGGAGTTTGTCGACGGCAACCGCTACTTTAAGGTCCTTGGCCTGTTTCTGATAGGCTATTACATCGGGCGTCAGAAGATATATGCCGACCTTTCAGCCCACAGGCACTTGCTGCGCCGCGTGTCGGTTATAGGCTTCAGTGTCGGTATTCCTTTGTCTGTTGTCTATGCATGGAGCGCCGTTGGCGGTCATCCTTTTGGCAACGCTGCCCACTCATTGCTTTACGCCGTCAGCGTCTATCCGCTAGGCTTCGCCTATATGTCGTCCCTCTGCCTGCTTTATCTCCGCAGCAGCCGTTCGGCGGTATGGCGCACCCTTGCTGCTCCCGGCCGCATGGCTTTGACCAATTATATCTGTCAGTCTATAGCAGGCATGTTCCTTTTCTACGGCATAGGCTTCGGTCTTGGTGCCGGCGTGGGCCTTTCGCTTACAGAGATTATAGCCCTTGCCGTATTTGTCCTTCAGATGTTGCTAAGCCGTCTGTGGCTCCATTACTGCCTTTTCGGCCCCTTAGAGTGGATTTGGCGCATGCTCAACTACGGCAAACCTCTTCAGTTGTTCAAGCAGAAACATAGAAGGTAGGGAAGGATATTTGTTGATGCTTTAGCCTAAATAGCGTTATGGTTTTGGCTGTATATATACAAAATAGATAAGACTATATGCAGCCTGCCGACCTTTATGTTTGCTGAGTGAGGCGGTTGTGGCTTGATAAAAATGAAAAACTTTACATGTCTGATGCGGCACGTTTGGCATATCGGCATGTAAAGTTTTTTGTTAGGTCATGCAGGCGCATACTTAACCTGTCTGTGTCAGACCGTCATCTTTATGTTTGAAAATTTATGGTGTCTGTTGTGTTTATGATATGTAATGAAACCTACAGACGACTCTTCTGGTCTTTTCCGGCTCCAGTTCCTTTGTATTTGCTTTTTGTGGCGTTGAATTTATAGCGCACGGTTACTGATATGTTGCGTGTGTCGAGCTTCTTTTTCATTCTTATTTCCCTTACGTCGCTTCTCAGCACCATGCCGCTGTTGGCCGTACTGAACAGGTCGTTGCATTGCAGCTTGACGCTCCAGCGGTCTTTACAGAACGATTTATACAGTCCGAGGTCACACTGCCATGTGTCTTCCAGATACATATTCTCGGCATTACCCTCCGTGCGCCATGAAAAGTCAACGTTGAGCCATGTGTCCAGCGGCAGGTTTATGGCGTTGTTAAAGCGTATTATTCCTATCGGGTTGTTCAGTTTTACGGTCTGTCCGCAGAATTTTATGTCGAAAAACTGTGCCCTGATGCCGGCCATCAGCACTGGATGATATATGCCGAACACGGGGGCGGCGTTGATCATTCCTGTCAGTTCGTTATACGATTTTGCGTTCTGTTTCTGCAGCAATGCAATCTCGGGATTGTTGCCGTATTGAGTATATACCGACATGATGTAGTCTGACACGTGCGCATAGTCAAGCATCACCGTCAGCCAGCGGTAATTGGCAAGCAGCGACACGTAGTCGCGATACACAGGCTTCAGATAAGGGTTACCCGACTGATAAGTATATCGGTTGATATACTGCACGTTGCTGTTGAGCTGGCTGAAGGCCGGACGCGAAATCTTGCGCGCATAGTTGAGCCTTACCCTTACGTTGCTTAGCGGGAACGACACCATGGCCGATGGGAATATGTTGTTGTATATGCGGCTCTGTTCGCTCATTTTCTTTCCGTTGTCGTAGTAGCGGCTGTCCATGTGCTCGTAGCGCAGGCCTATCATGGCCGTCACTTTTCCGAAGCGCTGCGAGAGTTCGGCAAATCCGGCTCCGTTGTCTTCGTGTATCTTTGTGTTGCTGTTGTCAATGAACGATTCCTGACTGGCATAAATGTCGGTGCGCCTTACGAAACTCCATTCTGTGCCCACCGTCAGCGAGCCGTTCCATAATGGACGCGACAGCGATGCTTTGGCTGCATAGAGGCGGCTGTCCACTCTGTTGTCGGTTGCAAACATGCGGTTGTCAGCGTTTGTTGCCGTTTCGTTCACCTGCTGATATTTGTCCTGATTGCTCCACATGGCATCAGCGTTAATGTCCAGTTGCCATTTGCCAAACTTTCCGTTATAATATCCCGAAAGCAGGTGCTGCCTATTGTATACATCGGTAGTGTCGGCGTTGTTAAGTTCGTTCTCCAGAATTTCGTTTACCGACATTGATGTATAAGAGCCGTTGCGTGTCTCTGTAGGACGGAACGAAAAGTCGTATATAAGTCCTGCCGAGTGGCGTTCGTTGAAGGTGTAGTTCATGCCCAGCCTTCCGGCATACATTTGTGAAATGTTGAATCGTCTTGTGGCTGTCGACTGCTGTATCGTGCTGCTTGCGTAGGTGTTTTGCGCCATTGTGTTGTTCTGTCTGTCGCGGTTGTTGTCGTATTCAAGCATGCCGAAAAGGTCGAAA
>ERZ779669.904-NODE-904-length-15638-cov-15.724251_pt1 | contig 15638 bp, 14 predicted proteins | sample MGYA00511372_ERZ779669 | MGnify/ENA primary metagenome ERZ779669 (study PRJEB29588, sample SAMEA1967891) | human gut metagenome | biome: human gut; feature: human-associated habitat; material: faeces | place: Denmark | collected 2008/2010 ... | reverse complement strand
CTGGGTTGGATACGCTGATGTTAGGACGTGTGCCCTGCTTCTCGCGGAACCAGTCCACGATGGCATCCTTTACCTTGTAAGTCACGAAGCGTGAGTTGCGGAACTCCTCAGAATAGACTACTGAATCTACTGAGAAAGTCTTCTTCACGTCTAAGATGTCATCCCACTTGATCTTCTGAACCTCGTCGTACACCTCTTCGGCAGAACGTGCCTTGAAGTGCTTGATAGGTTTCAAGATGCGGATGGCTGTGTGTAACTGGAAGTTAGCACGATACATCATTTCCTTGTCGCCTGTGAAAGATACCATGCGGCGACCTATTTGTACATTGTTAGCACCCAGTTGGGTGAGCTCCTCAGCCAAGACTGGCTCCAGACCCATAAAGGTCTTGGCAATGAGTTCAAATTCCTGTTCCATTATTGAATTCTATATCTAATAAACTTTGTTTTTCTTTTCTATATTTCTTTGTTTTCGGCTTCATGTCCTTGGTCACCCACACGTTGGCTCCCACGATGCAGCCTTCTCCGATGGTGATTCTGCCCAGGATGGTGGCGTTGGCATACACGATGACATCGTCTTCCAGGATAGGGTGGCGAGGGATTCCCTTGATAGGATTGCCGTCCTTATCCAGTGGGAAACTCTTGGCTCCGAGGGTAACACCCTGGTAGAGCTTCACGTTGTTGCCGATGATGCAGGTGGCACCGATCACCACACCCGTGCCGTGGTCGATGGTGAAGTGGTGGCCGATGGTAGCCTCCGGATTGATATCGATACCCGTCTCCGAGTGTGCCAGCTCCGTCATCATTCTTGGGATGAGGGGCACGCCGAGCTTGTGCAGAACATGGGCGATACGATAGTTGGTTAAAGCCTTGATCACGGGATAGCAGGAGATGATTTCTCCGTGGCTCATCGCCGCCGGGTCGCCGTTGTAGGCTGCCTCTACGTCGGTGGCGAGAATCTTGCGGAGCTTGGGAAATTCCATGATGGCTTTGGCGGCGATGACGCCTGCCTTGGCACGATGGTGCTGCAGTTCTGTCTGGGTTTCCGATTCGCAGTCGTTGGCGAAGCAGAGTCCGGCGAGAATCTGTTCTGCGAGCATCTCGTAGAGTTTCTCAACTCTTACTCCGATATGGTATTTGATGGTAGAGATATTCACGGATGAGTTTCCGAAATATCCCGGAAAGAGGATGGATCGAGACAAATTGATGATGTCTTCGAGCGCCTTGCCCGAAGGAAGTGGATTTCCGTCTCGATGCTGATGGAAGAGACCCTTCAGCGATTCGGCACTTGAAAGCTCGTCGATAGTCTCTGTCAGCTGATGAGTTAGTGTATCTTTACTCATGTTTTCTTAATGTATCAATAAAATTCGAGTGCAAAGATACGATTAATTTCTTGAACTGCAAAGAATTCGTTCTTGTTTTTTGTGATTTTTTTAGCGTTTCTGAAATTTCATATCTCTGAATGCACTCCAGGCTATCGGTACCGCCACGAGGAAGGAGCAGATATCTGCCCACGCCTGACACATCTCCACGCCCAGTAATCCGAAGAAATGAGGGAGGATGAAAATGAGCGGAATGAAGAACAAGCCGCTACGTGCTGCTGCCACGATATTCGCACGTACGGGCTTGCGGATGGTCTGCATCAGCATATTCGTCAGCACGATGGTGGCTACCAGAGGGAAGCTGATACCTTGCCACTTCAGAGCAACGGAACCCACGGCTACCACGCTGGCATCATCACGGAAGAGTTCGATGATAGGCTCGGAGAAAAGGAAGCCGAAAACGGCACAAACCGCCAGGAATACCGTGCCGCATTTGATGCAGAAAAAGAAAGCCTCATTCACGCGGTCGTACAACTTGGCTCCATAACAGAAACCGCAGAGCGGCTGGAAACCCTGACCCAGTCCGATGACCACGGCATAGGTGAAGAACGAGATTCTCGTCACGATACTCATACCCGCAATGGCTGCATCTCCATAGGCTCCGGCAGCCACATTCAGCACCAGCGTGGCGATGCTTCCCAGACCCTGTCTTGATAAGGAAGGCGTGCCGCCAAAGATAATCTCCTTGAAGTAAGCCCTGGTTGGCGTGAAGTTGTGCAGATGGATTCGGATGTTCTGACCCATGTGTGACATCCAGAAAAGCATGGCGCAGCCGAAGCACTGGCTGATGAGGGTGGCAATGGCGGCACCCGTGATGCCCATGGCAAAATAAAGGATGAGCAGTGGGGCTAGGATGAGGTTGAGTAGCACTCCTGACATGATTCCCTTCATCGCATACATCGTGTTGCCCTGGAAACGCATCAGGTTGTTGAGTGTCAGAGAGGTCGTCATGAAAGGAGCGCCCAGCAGAATGATGCCGAGATAGCGCTCGGTATATGGCTGGATGGTGGGAGTGGATCCCAGAAGAACGCAGAGTGGTGTCAGGAAAAGTTGTCCAAGAATGGCGATGAAAAGTCCCGTCAGAAAGCTTAGTATGAAGCCCGTAGCTGCCATCTTCTTCGCCTTCTCCACCTCCTTGGCTCCCAGCATTCGGGAGATATAGTTTCCGGCACCATGGCCATAGAAGAAACCAACAGCCTGGATTACTGCCATCATAGCGAAGGAAACGCCTACTGCTGCCACGCTTTGGGTATTGATGCTGCCCACGAAGTAGGTGTCGGCGAGGTTGTACATACTCGTCGATAACATGCTGATAATGGTAGGAATCGCCATCGTAAAAATCACCCGATGCACCGGTGCATGGGTTAGGAATGTATAATTATCTCTTGATTTCTTCATATCAGCCTGCAAAGTTACTGCTTTATTTCCGAAAGGGGGGAAATATTCGATGATTTTAACGCTCGGCAGGAAAAAAAACAATGATTTCGTTTGCCATCTCGGAAAAAACTCGTACTTTTGCACCGTTTTTCTGATGATACATTATTATAAAAAGAAAAATCAGAGCAAAAAGTTTTAGAAAAAAATCAGATCAATGAGTGACATTAGAATCATACCCGTTACCACCAAGAAAGGATTGAGAACTTTCATACAGTTCTATTACAACCTTTATGAAGGTAGCAAATATGCCGTTCCTTACTTGCGTTTTGACGAGTGGAATACATTGAGCAAAGACAAGAATCCTGCCTTCGATTTCTGCGAAGCGCAATATTTCCTGGCTATCGATTACAGCATCCCGAAGGTGGTAGGCCGCATTGCCGCCATCATCAACCATTGTGCCAACGACCAGTGGAACAAGAAGCAGGTGCGCTTCGGATGGTTCGACTTTATCGATAATCTTGAGGTTTCCGGTATGCTGCTGGATGCCGCAGCCCACTGGGGCAGAGAGCGTGGCATGGAAGAATTGGTAGGACCACTTGGCTTTACCGATATGGACCGCGAAGGAATGCTCATCGAAGGATTCCACGAGAAATCTACCATGTATATCAACTACAATTATCCTTATTATCCCAAGCACATGGATGCACTGGAGCTCTTCCAGAAGGACAACGACTGGCTGGAGTACCGCATCAAGGTGCCTGAGGTAACCCCTCCGAAATTTGCCAAGACAGCCCAGTTCATCGAGAGCCGCTACAATCTGCACGTGCGCAAGTTTACCAAGCACGAACTGGTTCAGGGCGGTATGGGAAAGGAGATTTTCCACATCGTCAACGAAACCTACAAGGATCTCTACGATTTCCAGCAACTCACCGACCGACAGATTGACGGGTATGTGGATTCGTATATCAAGATGGCGGATATGAACCTCATCACCGGTGTGGTAGATGGCAACGACAACAACCGCCTGATCGGTTTCGGCGTATCCTTCCCATCCATGACCGAAGCGCTGCAGAAGAACCGCAACGGCAAGCTCCTCCCTTGGGGATGGCTTCGGCTCCTGCGGGTGATGAAGTGCCATGCCACTGATACCGTGGATCTGGTGCTCATCGGTGTATTGCCGGAATACCGCAGCAAGGGTGCCAATGCCCTCATCTTCGCCGACCTCATCGAGCAGTACCACCGCTACGGTTTCAAATGGGCGGAGGCGATGCCGCAGATGGAGAGCAACAAGGGAGTGCAGAGCCAGTGGCAGTATCTGGAAAGTGTGCAGCACCGTCGCCGCCGCTGCTACAGAAGAAAGTTATAGAAATTTGAATAAAAATAATTAGAAATAGATAGAATGAGATTTGCAGTTATAGCCGCGGGCGAGGGAAGCCGATTGGCACAGGAAGGCGTGGAACAGCCTAAACCCCTGGTGCCGGTATGCGGCGAACCGATGATAGAGCGCCTTCTACGCATCTTCGTAGATTGCGGTGCTACCGAAATCGTAGTGATTGTCAACGAATGGAGCACGGCAGTGCGTGAGCATCTGGAGCAGATGAAGCTGCCGGTGCCTCTGCGCCTGGTGGTGAAGACCACTCCTAGTTCCATGCACAGTCTGCATGCCCTCTCGCCATATCTCCGTGGCGAGCGCTTCTGCCTTACCACCGTGGATACCATCTTCCGTGAGGAGGAATTCAAGAAGTATATCCGTCACTTCCAGGAGGCAAAGGATATTGACGGCTGCATGGCTGTCACCCCATACGTGGATGATGAAAAACCGTTGTGGGTAGGCGTGGAGAAGCAGGAGGATGTCGAGGGTGCCAGTCTGCTCGACAAGCAGGGTTCGCACAAGAAGCCCCGAATTACGGGCTTCCATGACAAGCAGGAGGGCGATGACCATCTGATTTCGGGTGGCATCTACTGTCTGGGCGACAAGGCGCTCGATGTGCTCGACCACTGCATGGAGCAGGGCATGAGCCGCATGCGCAACTTCCAGCGCCAGCTGGTGGTAGAGGGATTGAAGCTGGAGGCTTATCCTATCAACAAGATTCTCGATGTAGATCACAAGGAGGATATTGCGAAGGCCGAGGCTTTCATCCATCCGCTGGAGGGTAAGACCCTGGTGGGTGTATGCCGCGGCAACGAGTTCTCGCCTAATTGCGTGGATAACGATGCTGCCATCATGAATGCCGTAAAACAGCAGCTGGAGGCACTCGGTGCGAAGGTGATGCTGATGTGCGAGAAGGAATTCTGCCGCAAGGCAACTGTATTGGAGAGAGCCTACGGATGGCCTCGCTGCCGTGTGACTGTGGGAGTGGATGGCTTCTTCTCGATGGCACGCAGCAAGCAGGCACTCGATATTCTCGGCAGAATAGAGGAGGAAGGCGTATTGGTGGTGAACTCCAGTCTGGGTGTAAACCGCTGCATCCGCCGCATCATGACCGAGCGTTTCATCGCCGGAGGCATCGCTACTCCCGAGAGCCGCATCATCGGCAGAAATGAAGAGATGGTGAAGGATATCCACTATCCTTGCTGGCTGAAGCGTGGCGACGGCTGTGCGCAGCAGAAGGAGGATACCTGCTATGTGCAGAACGAGCAGGAGGCTGAGGCGCTGCTGAAGGAATTCTGGCTGCGCGGCATCACATCGGTGGTAGTGAATGAGCATCTGAAGGGCGACCTCATCAAGTTCTACGGCGTATCGGGTACCGATTTCTTCTATTGGTTCTATCCATCGAAATGCGGCCATCGCTCCAAGTTCGGACTGGAGGTGATCAATGGCGAGGCTCAGGGCATCGCCTTCGATGCCGAGGATCTGAAGGCTGAGGCTGACAAGGCTGCCGACATGCTGAATGTGCCGGTATATGGCGGCGACTGTGTGGTCAGCGAGGATGGCAGCATCCGCATTATCGATTTCAACGACTGGCCTAGCTTTGCGCCATGCCGTGATGAGGCTGCGTTCTATATCGCCACAAAAATGGTTTGCACGCCCTGAAAGGGCAGAAGCTCCTAGCCCAGTGAAGGGATAACATCCATACGCCCTGAAAGGGCAGAAGCTCCTAGCCCAGGGTAACACCCTGGGTTTATAAATAGATAATAGTCTGGCGCCCTGAAAGGGCAAAAGCTTTAAAATAAACAAAAAATTTAAAAAAGATGAATCAGGAATTTAAGGCTTCTCTGAAATCAGCGGATACCGAGGAGCACATTGATATTTACTTCTATCGCCCCATTGGCTACCAGTGGGCGCGATTCTTCCGCATGCTTCACGTCACCCCAAACGTGGTGACCATTCTTTCCATCTTCCTCGGCGTAGGAGCGGGCATCTGCTTCTATTTCGACGATTTGGCAATCAACATCTTGGGCATCTTCTTGCTCATCTGGGCAAACGTATATGATAGTTGCGACGGACAGCTGGCGCGACTCACCAACCAGAAGAGTGCCCTGGGCAGAATCCTGGATGGTGCTGCTGGCGACTTCTGGTTTGTCAGCATCTACTTCGCCATCTCCTTCCGTCTGATGCCGGAGTGGGGCTGGAAAATCTGGGCACTCTGCATCGTTGCCGGTTTCGGCTGCCATGCCATTCAGAGCCGTCTTGCCGACTACTACCGTCAGATTCACCTCTTCTTCCTGAAAGGAAAGGAGGGAAGCGAACTGGACGATGCCAGCAAGCAGGTAGATCTGTGGAAGCAGATGAAGTGGAAGAAGGAGCCAGTGCAGAAACTCTTCCAGTTCTTCTACAAGAACTATACCTTGGGACAGGAGCGGGATACTCCTATCTTCCAGATATTCAAGAGAAATCTGCGCGAAAGATATCCGCAGCAGTTGCCTGAGCAGTTGCGTGCCGACTTCCGTGCGGGCAGTCTTCCACTGATGAAATATGCCAATATCCTTACCTTCAACTGGCGCAGCATCACGCTGTTCATCTCAATCCTGATAGGTCTCCCATGGCTTTATCCGGCTATCGAGATTACCGTGTTCAGCCTGATTTTCTTCTATATGAGAGGAACCCACGAGCGTCTTTGTCTGAAGCTCAACCAGAAGGTCCTGAAGGGAGAGTACGGGGTATAAACGTCTTATTTTGGGAATAACAAATACTTTTGTGAATAACAAGTTCATTTATGAATAACAAGTTCAGAAATATATTCATGGCGTTCGGTATCATCGCCATTATCATCATGCTCTGCACGATGGATATGGACTATACCGATATCTGGCGCTATCTGAAGCAGGCGGGCATCTATTTCCCGCTGATTCTCGGTCTGTGGCTCGTGGTTTATTGGGTGAACACCATTTCCTGGTGGCTCATCATCAACGACGAGGGTAGGGTGAAGGGACTCTCGTTCTGGCGAGTATATAAGCTCACCGTGAGCGGATTTGCCCTGAACTACACCACTCCCTGCGGATTGATGGGCGGCGAACCTTACCGCATCATGGAGCTGAAGCCTTTTACGGGTGTGAGCAAGGCTACATCATCGGTCATTCTCTATGTGATGATGCACATCTTCTCCCATTTCTGGTTCTGGTTTCTTTCTACATTTCTCTATATCGCCCTGTATCCGATAGGTGTCCCTATGGGCATCATGCTGGGCTTCATCGCAGCCTTCTGCCTGCTCGGCATCTACTTCTTCGCCCGCGGCTACAAGACGGGAATGGCACAGAAGGGCATCCGTCTGCTCACCCATATTCCTTTCGTGAAGAACTGGGCTAAGCGGTTTGCGCAGGAGAAGCAGGAGACCCTGGAGCAGATAGATTCGCAGATAGCCCTGCTGCATGGTCAGCACAAGAGCACCTTCTACAGTTCCCTCTTCTTCGAGGTGATGGCGAGAGTGCTCCAGAGCCTGGAGATTTATCTTATCCTGAAGGCTTTTGCGGCGGATATCAGCATCGCCGACAGTATTCTGATTCTTGCCTTCTCATCGCTTTTCAGCAACCTCATCTTCTTCTCTCCCATGCAGTTGGGAGCCCGTGAGGGTGGTCTTGCCTTGGCGGTGGATGGCCTGCATCTTACGGGTGCTCTGGGTGTATATACCGGTCTCATCACCCGAATCCGTGAGCTGGTATGGATAGCCATCGGCATTCTGCTCATCAAGGTGGGAAACAAGGACCTGAAGAAGATTCAGGAAGAATACGAGGCTGATCAGAAGAACCGGCAGCAAACAATTAATAAAGGAAAATAATGAAAGTACTGGATATAAAAGGAATCATCTTTGATTATGGTGGCACGCTCGATACCAGGGGCGACCACTGGTCGGAAGTGCTGTGGCAGGGCTACGAGCACTTCGGCATCGGCGTGGCTGATGACGAGGAAGTTGAGCCAGGAGTAAGTATTCACAAGCAGGCTTTCCGCGATGCCTACGTGTATGGTGAGCGAGCACTGGCTGTGAATCCCATCGTGACTCCCGATTTCCATTTCGAGGATATTCTCAGAGAAAAACTGATCCTGGAATTGAATTTCCTGGCAGGAAAGGAATTGCTGGAGACTGGAAAGGATGATTCTGAGAAACAGGCGAAGCTTGGGAATCCCGGAAAAGATTCTGATGCATCATCAGAAAGCCTTTTCCTCTCCCTTTCTGATTCAGAAATCCAGCAGATTGCTGTGGATATGGCTCGCTATATCAATGCCAAGACCCTTGCCCTTCTGAATGAAAACAAGCAGGTGTTGGAGCATCTGAAGCAGAAGGGGTATCCGATGGTGCTGGTTTCCAATTTCTACGGCAACATCAATCAGGTATTGAAGGATGCAGGAATTGATGGCTATTTCGAGGACGTGATAGAATCGGCAGTAGTGGGTGTGCGCAAGCCGAACCCAGCCATCTTCGCCCTCGGAGTCTGCGCCCTCGATCTTCCTGCCTCTCAGGTGCTGGTAGTGGGCGATACCTATGGCAAGGATATCGTTCCTGCCCACAAGCTGGGTTGCCACACCCTATGGATCAAGGGATTGCAGTGGGAAGAGAAGAAGGTGGATGAATCCATCCCCGATGGCATCATCAAGAAACTCTCTGAGATGGAGGAATTTCTGAAAATCTCATAAAAAACTGAAATATATAATAGGTTTTTGCAGCTATTTACGAATAATGTTATAACTTTGCAGCCTGAAAGTAGAGAATGATTAATAATGGGCGCAAGGCCCCTATATATGTAATAAGGTAATGAAAGGTATAAGAAAATTGTATTTGGTGCTCGTCCTCCTGGTGGTTTCTACACTCCAGATGATGGCGCAGCAGAAGATAACAGGTCGTGTCATCGACGATGACGGCTTTGCCGTATCGTATGCAAGCGTGCAGTACAAGGGACACAAGATTGCCGTTTCCAGTGATGGAGAAGGTAAGTTTACCATCGAAAAGAAGCCGGGACTGATGCTTACCGTCAGCGCTCTGAGCTACAAGGCCGCAACGGTCAAGGTAGATGAGAAAACCAGCTTCCTCGAAATCAAGCTCAAGGACGATTCCCACAAGCTGGGAGAAGTCGTGGTGAAGTCGAAGAAGGGAAGATACAAGCGCAAGGATAACCCTGCCGTGGAACTCATGCGACGTGTCATCGCTGCCAAGAAGAAGAGCGACCTCAGCAACTATGATTATTATCAGTATGATAAATATCAGAAGATCACCCTCGCACTCAATGATATCACCAAGGAACAGATGGAGGGCAAGTTCTTCAGCAAGCGACAGTATCTCCTCGATCAGGTAGAGCTTTCGCCTTACAACGGCAAGCTCACCCTGCCGGTAAGTATCGATGAGACCGTTTCGCAGCACGTTTACCGCAAGGACCCGAAGAGCGAAAAGGATATCATCAAGGGTCAGCAGAGCAATGGTATCGGACAGGTGATCCAGACCGGAGAAATCCTGAATACAGCCATCAAGGATGTCTTCACCGATGTGGATATCTATGATGACTACGTGCGACTGCTCCAGTATCCGTTCCCGTCTCCGCTGGGCAGAACAGCCATCAGCTTCTATCATTATTATATAGAAGATACGGTGTATGTGAACCGCGATCTCTGCTATCATCTGCAGTTTATCCCAGCCAACAGTCAGGACTTCGGATTCCGAGGCGAGCTTTATGTGCTTGCCGACAGTACCCTGCACGTCAAGAAATGTAATCTCTATATGCCTCACAACTCAGCCGTCAACTGGGTGAAGGACATGAAGATTGAGCAGGAATATACCAAGCTCGACAATGGCGAGTGGGTGCTCACCAAGGATGATATGATAGCAGAGATGCACATGAACAAGCTGCTGCAGGACCTGCTGGTGGTGCGAAACACCCGAATCACCGATTACGCCTTCGACCCTTTGCCGAAGATGCTCTTCAAGGGCAAGGCGAAGGTAAGGCATGATATGGATGCGATGAACCGTGATGAGGCTTACTGGAACAAGTACCGACAGGTGGGGCTCACCAAGAGTGAGTCTTCGATGGACAGTTTCATCCACCGCATGGAGAATTCCAAGGGATTCAAGTACATCATCTTCGGCGTCAAGGCGCTCATGGAGAACTATGTAGAGATAGGAAGCGGAGGAAAGGATGGCAGAAAGAGCCTCTTCGACCTCGGACCTATCAACACCTTCCTCTCCAACAATTACGTGGATGGCGTGCGCCTGCGTCTGGCAGCCCGCACCATGGCGGCACTCAATCCTCACTTCTTCTGGGATGGATATGGTGCCTACGGTACGAAGAGCCACAACTGGTACTACGGTCATCTCTTCACCTATTCGCTCAACAAGAAAAAGAACAGTCCGTTCGAGTTCCCGATGCGCAAGTTCGTCTTCGAGATTGGTCACGATATCACCTCTCCATCCGATGACAACCTGCTGCACAACAAGGATAACTTCTTCATGACCATCCGTGCCACTACGCAGGACCAGATGTATCTCTATCAGCGACAGAAGTTCAGCTTCGTCTATGAGACCGACTGGGGACTCCGCTTCGATGCGGGAATGAGATGGCAGAGCAACCGCACCGTGGGCAATCTGCATTATTTCAAGGTGAACACGGGCGAGGAAGTAAAGAAGATACGCACCACCGAGGCATCTGTGGGCATCGACTATAATCCGGGTGTTACCTATGTCAACACCAAGCAGCAGCGATTGCCTATCAATCTCGACAGTCCTGAGCTCACACTCCGCCATTCCATGGGTCTGGACGGATTTATGGGCGGTCAGTATCAGAGCAACCTCACCACGCTGGGCATCTACAAGCGCCAGTGGCTGGGCAGCTTCGGATATGTGGACTTCAACATCGTGGGCAAGATGCAGTGGAACAAGGTTCCATTCACCATGCTCGTACAGCCACCAGTCAACCTCTCCATCTTCGAGCAGGAGGCAACCATCAGTATGATGAAAGACTGGGAGTTCCTGAGCGACCGCCAGCTCTTCTGGTCGGTAGCCTGGGATATGAACGGCAAGCTTCTCAACCGCATTCCGCTCATCAAGAAGCTGAAGTGGCGCGAGTATGTAGCCGTGAAGGGAGTATGGGGACAGCTCACCGACAAGAACAATCCGGTGAAGAATACATCGGATGACGTGATTTTCAAGTTCCCTAACAACTCCTACACCTTTGGCAACACGCCATATTGGGAGGTGGTAGCCGGTGTGCACAACATCTTCAAGTTCTTCGGAATCGATTATGTGCGCCGTATCAACTACCTGAATCATGCCAATGTAGATAAGTGGGGCATCCGAATGGGATTCCTCATGTCATTCTAGGAAAGATAAAACAGGGAGAACATAGTAAAAGACTATGTTCTCCCTTCATAAAAGTTTGGTCATAAAAGAGTATATAACAACATAAAAGAAGGAGATTTGCTTATGAAGATTCTATTGGCAGATAAGCAGGATATCACGCGTGCCGGACTGATATACGTGATAGAGAAAATGGAAGGATTGGAAACCAAGTATGTGGAAGACAAGACAGAGCTGATGCTTGCCTTGCGGGAAAACGAAGATACGGTGGTAATACTCGATTACACGCTTTTCGATATCAATGATTCCGCCGAACTGCTCATTCTCAACCAGCGCTTTCCCTATACCCGATGGCTGCTGTTCAGCGAAGACCTGAGTGCCGATTTCGTACGTGTGCTCATCGCCAGCAGCAGTATGTTCAGCGTGCTCCTGAAGGAGAGTTCGCTGATGGAAATCAAGGAGGCGATACGCTTCTGCGTGGACAGCAAGCGTTTTGTCTGCCAGCGAATGATGGAGGTGCTCCTTACTCCGACGCAGGAAGTAGAAGAAAAAGTGAATCTCACCAAGACCGAAACCGAGATTCTCAAGGATATCGCCCTGGGCATGACTACCAAGGAAATCGCCGAGAAGCGTTTCTCCAGTTTCCATACCGTGAATACCCACCGGAAGAATATCTTCAGAAAGCTCGGTGTGAACAACGTGCACGAAGCAACAAAGTATGCACTTCGCGCCGGACTGGTAGATTCTGCGGAATATTACATCTAGAAGAAATAAACTGTTATAACAATTTTATAAACTCTAAAAACAAACTAAATGAAACCAACAAAGACATTAAAAGTATGCCAAAGTCATTTCGACTTTGGCATGCTCATTTAAGTTACATACAGCTCGTCACGCCCAGAGAGGCGGCAATAGCAGTCAAGATAGATAGTACTATCTGAAATACAGTTTTCCAGGTTTCTTTCTTCATACGCAGTTTTTTTAGTGATTAATTCCGTTAGGCGTTCCGGCGGATTTGCAATCCGCATCAAGCAAGATTTACAAACTTACGTTGTCGTCGCCACCGCCGTCAGTTCCGCCAGTACCCTGGCTGGTACCACCGCCACCCTGCGATGTTCCGCCGTTGTCCTTGTTGGTCTCCCCGCCAGCACCCTGGCTGGTATTGCCACCGCCCGGCGTATTCTCAGTTCCACCACCGTCGTCAGCTCCCGATGTATAATCATCGTATGCCACGATTTTGGTGAGCTTCTTTAGCTCGGCATTGCTCCAGGTCTTTGTGTTTCTTACAATCAGGTGCACGCCCAGCACACTAGCCGCCGTCACCTTCTCCTTGCTCACCTCGCCACGCGAAGTCATACCGATGGAGAACAATCCGAGGTCGGAGAAACGAACGCTCTTGCCATCCAGAATCAGATGCTTCAGGCAATCCAAAGTATCCATCAGCACACCGTGGATGGTGCCTCGGCTGTATGGAGAGTTGTGCTCAGAGATATGAGTCACGAAATCCTCGAAACTCATCTCACGGTCGCTCACGGCAGTAGCATACCAGAGCTTCTTACCAGCGTTCTCACCCGTCTGAGGGGTACGCATAATCTTACGATACTTACTAGTTCCTTGTCCCATAGTCAATCAGTTTTTAAAGGGTTAATAATTAATTTTTTGACGATGCAAAGGTACGGCTTTTTTAGGGAACCGCCAAAAATCAGGGTGTGATAAGCCCCGATTTTCAGCAGCCCCAGTTTCCAAATCCCGTTAATAATCCTAACTCATAATTTTGAAAAAGAGAAACCATAGTTTCCCAGCTCACAAACCATAGTTTTTCTCCTCAAAAGCTATCACAATAACAGTTATCACAGTTTCTCGAAACACTTTTCTTTTTCTCATTCCAGAACTAACTATATATATTATATATTTATAATAATAATATATATAGTTAAATTCTATTTAACATTTTTCTTGTCCCTTGATACCCCCTCCGTAAAAACTGTGATAACTGTTATTGTGATAGCTGTGATGGGAATCACGGACAGAGAATGTGTTGATGGATGATAGTTAATCAATAGCTCTTCTGTCAAGTTGGCGGAATGGGTGAAGAAACTGAAGGCTCATAAGGCTGAGCAACTGGAGAAGTTGCGCAATGTAGAGAAGTGCGACTTTGCTTTCACCTTAAGCTGGGGATAAGAATCAAGCTTACCAGCGTACTGCTAAAAACATTTTCCAAACTTTTATCGGAAAACTCTTGCGAGTTTCAGAATATTATTGTACCTTTGGGGGAGTAAATTGATAGAATGTAGAACTTATAAACAACGTAACGTCGTAAATTTCAACGAATTGAACATGGAATTGATTAAGGTTATCAACAATATATCAGAACGGGTGATAGATGATTTGAAGACCAAATTATCTAAAAGATCTCGTGTGTCAATAGCTGCAGCCTCTTTTTCTGAACGCCGAGGCTCGGGCGTTGAAGAAGAAGGTTGCTGAGTGGGAAAAAGAAATGAAAGATTTTTCCTGATTCAGCAAAAGTGTACGAGTTCGTACACTATATGGAAATAATGAAGAATAATTTATAAAATATAGATAATATGGATAGACCCAATAGAATGGAATTGCAGTCGGCAGATGGAGCGCAGCTGAATCTGGATGCGCTTTATCAGATGTTTTGAAGCATACAGGCACTAAAATATCGGTAGCAGAAATGGTCAAAAATGATTTTTTCTGTTACAAAATAACTAGTTCATTAATCCTCGACTTCTTTTCCGGTTCTGGCACTACCGCCCACGCGCTCGACCTGTTCCTGAATAATATCAAGGCCGACCGAAACGACCTCGACCTGCTCTTTGGATGTATGCTCGACTGGGGTGTTCAGCTCTCTCTGCCTATGACCCAGGAGGTGGTGGATGGCAAGATAGCGTGTGCCCGCAAGCATTTTGCAGCCATCAGCGAGAATGGTTACATTTACGATGTTGTCAAGGATTATCAGGCATTGTATAATGCTGTGACGAAATAGCTGTGGAAATGGTAATAGAATTACCTACCCATCCATAAAAGTCGAGGAGAGGAAGTGTAGCGCTAAAAATGCTCACTTTCTCTCTTTTTTCTTTTTTTGTAGTAAAATAAAAAGAAAATATTAATGTTTTTAAAAAACACTCACGCATATCGTTTGTAGGTGCGACCTTGATTTTGCCAATTCAACTATTAGTTGTAAATTCGCATAAATTTACATTAAAATGTTGAATGTAGGAGAACATAGAAGAGTGTTGATGCTGGAAAATTTAGCTCAGCTAGAGGACCGGATTAATTGGATACAAGAAGAGTGCATCATCTTGTATCTCAACTCTTTTATAGGTGAGAAAGGTGAACAGATATCAGCATATCAGTTTTCTAAAATCACTAATATCAGACTTTCTACAGTAACCGGAATTCTGAATAGAAAAGTAAGGTTCAGACCTTATCAGCAGCGAAGATGGTGCTGCTGTATCCTATATTATTGGGATAGAATCGTTGATGAACTGATCAAACGACATACGGCGGAAGGTAAGAAGTTTGACAAGAATCTGTTTGAGAAGAATTTCAATGAAGCCTTTTCGCAGTGGATTACTTTTGCAAGAGACTTGAAGCAACTTAACAATTTGAAAGCACATATAGCAAAATACCAAAAGCTTTTTGTGCCTAAAATTAAATAATGAATAACTATTAATTTAATCTAAAAAATTCAACATGAAACGAACTAATACACTTACCTAGGGAAGACTTGTCTGCCGGCATCGAGGATGCCACCCTTAAGAAGCTCTCCTTTTAGCCCTCAGCTCTTTTTAGAGGACCATATCAATATATTATTAATAAAAAAATACCAAGAGATATGGGCAAAAGATTTTTTTTTAAACTTATCCGTTTCCTGTGCAAACACAGTGGGTTCTGTTTGTTTAAGTATGAGGTATATATGCAACCTAATAGCAAATATATCGAGAATAATTATGAAAATTCTAAAGGTAATCTAAATCAAAATACTGATGAGTAACGATAGACATTTTCATTTTAATGGTTCTGTTACATATATAGAGAACTATTACGAAGACCATGAAAATCATCATAAGGATTCTGAAGATTCGGGTCACTTGCAAAAGCGTGTGGATAGCATAGCACAATAAAAGCAAGCAGGTGT
>ERZ779669.903-NODE-903-length-15658-cov-1.845543_pt1 | contig 15658 bp, 19 predicted proteins | sample MGYA00511372_ERZ779669 | MGnify/ENA primary metagenome ERZ779669 (study PRJEB29588, sample SAMEA1967891) | human gut metagenome | biome: human gut; feature: human-associated habitat; material: faeces | place: Denmark | collected 2008/2010 ... | reverse complement strand
TCATTTTGATATAAAATATCCGATATTGCAGCGATAGCCAATGGGCGTCCCCAAGGCTCACTTATTTTGCATTTGATTTTGTGTGCAATCGTATGTTTGTTATCCAATACAACCCAATTATTAGATGAAAAATTCCCTTTTTCCCACGCATAATACGCATTACGAATTTCTGCGGGGTATTTCTTTAATTTACGGGTACGCTCATCTTGTGTAACACATTGTTCTTGAAAATACCTCAAGTTAAAAGCCATAACATTTCTGTTATTTTTTCGTCCTACAATTTTTGAATATTCATAGGGGAGAGGAATGAGTGAAGCATTCATCCCCAAATCACAAAGTTCTACAATGTTTTCAACATCATAGTCGGACAATGCCTTAGTTGCATCATTGACCCTTTTTGTTGTTTCAAAATAATAAAAGCAATTTCCTTCGTTCATATCTGTGAAAAGAGCGTCACGAATAAATTGCTTATCTTTAATTGATTCTAATGTTGAAAGCATTAAATCTTTATTTTTATTAATTTTTGTTTTACCAAATTTTCGTTTCTTTACATTAACCACCCTATCCAAACAAGGAAGAGCAACCATATAATCAATAGTATTTGTAACGACACCTTCACTGTTATAAACAAACATCGCAAGCTTACGGGTAAGCGAATGATTTGCTATCGGATCTTTTACAATAGCACGAATTTCCTCTGGCGTAAATTCTGTATATAGGTTACAACCAAAGATTGAACTATAATCGTTCACCGGCAATGTACTAAAATAGCTATTGAATTCATAAGAATTATTGACTTCTTGTTGAGAAACTGAATTTGTTTCTGTAAATGTTTGCGTTTGAGAGGGATGTCCTCGCTCACGCTTTATATCATCTTTAGGCATATTTCGAGATGTCTCCTTTCTCAATATGTAACTTTATTAGTTTATAAGAGTACAAAACTCATATTCCGAGGTGTCTCCAACCAAGTCTTGTTCAAGCAATCCGATAAAATAATTACCATATGCTAAACTAACATATCTATCTTTCGTGTTACTACCTGTTTCAAAAAGTGTAATTATTCCTGTTTGCTCATTACGAGTGTACTCCAATGACATCATTTCATTAATGAGAGCTTGTGTCTCAAGGTAAGGTCTTTCATAAAATACTGCCACATCTACGTCAGGTGTAGAAGTATATTCGGGAATGTGCGATTCGAGGATGTCTTTTGCTTCATCCAAATTTACAAGCAAATCAATCATATGGCTTTCCAATGTTCCTCTTAATGCAATAGCAATATCATTATTTAATTTTTGACTTGCATTAATTGTAAAAACATTTTCTACCGCACCTGCGACATTAACACGTTTAGCAATATCTTTGTCATTCATACAACGCCATGCTGGATATTCACAATCACGACTCTCATCGTATAAAATCTTTGCAAGTCTATCATATGTTAAAATTCCGCCATTGCGTGTGTCGAGTATACAGTAGTCTGCCTCGAAATCGTAGTATAATTGCTTTATTCGTATTGCTTGTTTATCTACATCACTACCCGGATTCGCTTCAATATATGGAACGATTCTTCTGTATCCATTTTTAACCTCAACAACTTTACCATCAATATTTTCTGAAGTATATGTCATACTTTCAGGCAATGCACGAATACAAGTAAAACAAGAATTATCGTTTTTATTAGAACGCTCAATAAACGCCATATCGCAAGCAAGTATTCTTATTTCACCTGGTTGTTTTGGGATACTATAAGGATTCTTATGCTTATTTCTTACATCTTCATATCTACGAGGATAGAATGCCTTTTTATTTGTTTGATTCTTCGTCAAAAGTCCATATGTAAAATATGAATTTGCACCTTCACGTAACATTTCGTTTTCATATTCTTCTCGCCAAGTAATCGGGTCTGTACTTCGTTTTGCTTCGATTAGTTGTGCTCTTGTTTTAATTGCATGTTTTAAAGCAATAGCATAATCTGTAGCAAGCATACAAGCAGAATTGTCGCCGTATTTGCTACTAACAGTATCTTTTAACAATTTACCCATCCAATGACTTGTCGGGGCAGCAGAACTGATATAAATATTAACTGCCTCTTCTAAAAACTCATCATTTTCTTTGTATTTAACACCATATTTTTCACATTCTTCGTTGGTACGGAACTGTGAAGGACGAGTCATTTGAAACGGTTTTAACACTTTATCAACGATATATTTTGGGATACGTTTAAATTCTTCAAAAATCAAAACTGTGGAACGATAACCTAACGCACCTTCGCCACCAACTACAACAACTATAGAACTTCCGTTACGAAAGACAACCTCAATGTCATTTGTACTTGCTTTAATTGTTTCTATTTCTCGTCTAAGATTTTCAGATTTAGGCATTAATTCTTTTTGTATTTTTTCTTTTACAATAAGAGATGCCTGCTTTTTTGAACCACTAGCGATAACTACTTTTGTATTTGGATATAAAATGCATTTAGCACACGAAAAAATTGCAATAACAAAAGATTTTGCACTTGCACGTCCAGCTATGATAACAACACTAATGTACATATTAAGCAAATATAGCCATATTATCTGATACCAGTGTAAAGGGATTTTCAAATAATGCTCGACAAATACTGGAATATTACGGCGATAAAATGTAACATAATCAATAATTCTTTCAAAATTATTTTTATTGGATAACCAAGAATGTGCAGGGAATTTTTTATAGACTATTTTTTGATATTCATCCATATTAAACGCCGTCCTTATTTATATCTTCATCGTTAATCCAGTATTCTTTCTCCTTTTCTTTGTTACCAAAAATCAAATTTCTTAAAGGTCTGTACATAAAACGTTCAATGTATTCAATAATGCCAAAGAAATCATGATATTTTTTCTTATCTTGATAATATTCAGCGGGAGAGTATTTTTCTATTTCCATTATCCATTTTCCAAATGAGTCATTTGAAGTATCGGCTTCTTCAGCCTTTAATTCAGCAGCCTCAAACATTGCCTTATATGAATTTGATAATGTACCAATATCTTTTCCAGCTTGAATATTTACCTGCATTTGATATTCCAACAGACAAAGGTTTTTCATTAATTTTTGTTTTCTTACATCGGGTTTTGACTCGCACAATTTCAGTAATTCATCATAATATCCTTGTAATGTAGGATAAACAGATGTATCATAGCCCGAGCCCCAAAATTTAATCATTTTAGGTGTTAATTTATAATCCGAAACACTATTCACGTCATTTGGGCTTTCAATTATTTGAGGTGGCTTTTGCAAATAATGATATTTCATAGAATCGAAATATGTTTTGCCGATATTTGCAACTTGTCCCAAATTTTTCTTCGCACCATAATGGCTAATACGTGATCTATCTGCCGATATTTGCTTTGCTGCTTTTAGTCCTTCAATATCGTACACCCAACCAAATTGCATACAAAAATATTCGATTGCCTTACTTTCATTACCATTAAATAAATCAACAAGCTTATAATAGTAAGCATCTCTACATGAATTACAAATAGGAATATAACCATCATTGCTTTGCCATAATACATCTGCTGATTTAGAAAAGTGATTTTTCTGCGTATCCCAAGAAGCCCCACAGCAAGTACATTTATATTTTTTTTCCGTCATTTGATTAGACTTTGGTATTCTAACATCGACATTAACATCTAAATTAAGAGGAGCGTCCATTTCTTCACGAATGCTTTCTTCTCTTGATTTTATTCCTGCCAAATAGATATTCCTCCTTTTCAACTATTTTTTATCTCATTTTCACTAGTCACGTCCCATCGAAAGAACTTAAAAACGCCGACCGTTTATGACCATATATATATAAATTTATAAAAAAAACACAATAGTAGTAAAAAGTTGACAATTACCATATATGATGATATAATGATTTCAAGTTATAATATACAACGAAAGAAGAATTAAATTGGAGAATACGACAAAACATAAATGTTTTATATCATTTAAAACTCAAGATATGGAATATAAAAAATACATTCAAGAACAATTAGACATAGACATGATAGATAAGTCTTTAAACGAGCCAATTCAATCTGAAGACGAAGATTATATAATGCGAAAAATTAGAGAAGATTATTTATCTGATTCAACGGTTACAATTTGCTTAATTGGAACACAAAGTGCCGAAAATTCACCAAATGTTGATCAAACCTATATAAAACGAGAACTTCAAGCCTCTTTGTATAACGGTAAAAACAATACAAGAAATGGTATCCTGGGTGTTGTACTACCTAATATGGAATCAAAAATATATCAAGGTTCATATACTTGTGCAATTTGTGGTGAAGCACATAGTATTGTAAAAATTAATTGTGATACAACAATATACGAATTTTGTTATAATTATTATCTTCCAAAGCCATCAGACAAATGTGCTTGGAAAGAAGATGATAGATATTGTGTTCTTGTAAAATGGGAAGATTTTTGTATCGACCCAGAACAGTATATAGAAAAGGCTTTCCAAAAACGAACTTCCCCAATAGCCGAAAAGGTGCAAGTATATCCTAAATAAATTATGAAAGATAATTATATATTTAAAGAATATCAAGACTATTTAAAAAAATGCTCGTCAACCGAGCAAAGTTATATTTATAATAGATTAATTAATCAAATTATTTGGTATGATAAACAAGCTATAAAAAAGCAGGCTATGTTTAAAAGACTAACAATAATCTCAACAATATCGACTGCAATTATTCCGATTTTATCTTTAATTGAACAATATGATATAAAAATAATATCAATTATTACTAAAATCTTGATTAGTATTGCCAGCACCGGGTCAGCAGTATTATTGTCTATTTTATATTTATGCGAATATCGAAATTTATGGATAGAATATAGATCTTCTTGTGAAATTTTAAAAAGTATATTACATAGATATTTTACTCAAACAAATGAGTTTAAAACTACTGATAACAATAAACGATTTAAATTACTAGTTTCAACTTGTGAAGAATATATGACTAAAGAATTTCAAACATGGACTGAATTATCCCATGATACATCAAAAGAGCAATAATTTTATTGCTCTTTTACTTCTTCATATGTTTTTTTAAAAATATCTGGTTTACAAGGATATTTTTCGCCGTTAACGCCAGTGATGATATAATCTCCGACACTTGCCATTAAATCTCCTTCTAATGTATGAACCGTTATTTCTCTATCGGTTTGATATGCTTCGACCACTACTGGCTTTTTTACATATTTTTTGATTTTCATAATCATAAACTCCTTTCATACATATTATATAACAATATATTAAAATTGTAAACATGTACAAATTATAATCATTTAAATAAATTCTCAATCTCTTCATTGGAAATTGGTTTAATATTTTCTCCATCGCCATTCAAAACTTCAAATGATTTTATACCGTCTTTATCTTGAATAGTTACTCTATGACCACCGTCAATGTCCTCAACTGAAATAGTAGGGGATACTCCGTCTTGTCCTTTAATAGCACCAAGACCTTCGGCGGTTTCTTTTGTGTATTTCTTTGCAGCCGCAAGTGTTATAATGTCCATTTTATACTTCCCACCATTTCTTATTTTCCTCGTCATACATAAATGTATTTTTGGTGTCCATTTCATAGTATGTACTTGAATTTCCTATGAAAATATCATCAAACTTCTCAATTGGTTTTTCGTCAGTTGACAAGCCATACAATTCAAGCCAAACTCTGTTTTCACGATTTCCGTATTTATTTAAAGTTATCATCATTGATTCCTTTCGTAATATAGCAAAAGAGCAGGGAATACCTACTCTTTCTTTGTTGATTTATTGTTTGTTGGGTTGTTAAATCTGAATACTATCCTTTAATTTTCTAACCTTGGTAGTATCAGTTTTGATGTAAAACTTTTTAGTTACATCCGTTCCGGCATGATTCAACATAGTGGAAATATCCTCCAAATTTACGCCGGCGTTCTTGAGTATCGTCGCGTAGCTGTGGCGGAAATCGTGGTGATGTAGGGTAGGAACGTCAATCATTACACCAATCTTTTTACACCAATCATTCAACGTGCTATTTCGTATTGGCTTATCTTCGGTGACATAAGGTGTAATGAACAACCATCCATGGTCGTCAATATTATTATCCTTGCGATATTGAATCAGATTCTCAAGATAATTTTTTGTTTCAACTGAAAAACTCAATTCTACAATTTTACCTTCTTTTTCAATAACGTCAGTGCAAATTCTCTCTTCTAAATTAACTTGTTTCCATTTTAAATTGGCAACAGCATTTACTCGTGCCATAGTGGTTAACGAAAGAAAGGCATATGCTTGTAATTGAATATCACCATATTCTTCAAGTTTTTCCCTCATTAATTGCACTTGTTCCTTTGTAAGATATGTTTGCACTGTAATGGGTTGTCCGGCTTTAGGTCTATCTATAAACTCAGTCGGTGATTCTCTTATGAGTTTCTTTTTGCGAAGAAATTTATAGAATGCAGAAATCGAAGCCATAACCCTCTTTTGACGATTTACATTATTACCTTGTTGCTTTCTCCAATAGTAATACTCTGTAATATCATCCTCGGTTGCCTCTAAAACAGATAAGTTAAACTGATGGTCGTACATAAAAATAAACCATTGTTTCAAGTCTGCATTATAAGCATCAATTGTATTTTTAGATAAATCACGGATAGACATGTCTATCTGATATTTTTGAAATAATTTTAGAGTTTCGGGATTTATGTTTTGAAATTTGTTTTCATCATACATTTGTATACGTTTTGCACGTTCTGCCATAAAAAAATCACTTCCTTCCTATACCTAACAAAAAAAAGAAGTAGGATTAAACTACTTCTTTATCAATTTCTTCCCTTAAAATAATATTTGCCATATGAATATCTTGCAATATCTCTTTTAGGACAATCCCAACATTTTTACTATTTGAATTAAAATCATTTACTCTAATAAATTTACAATTAAGTTTATTTCTTATCGTTTGTTCTCTCAACTCCTGAGCTTGATATGTATAATTTTGATGATTATTTTCATCATATTCAATCGCTATGTTGAGTTTAGATATATACAAATCTATCCTATAGTTATCAACTTTGTATTGTCTAATTCCTCTAATGCCAAATACCAATAAAGTTTCTTCGAGCATATCTAAAAATTTAATTTCGTCAACATCATTAATAACAACTATGTCTTTTGTGGGGAACAAGGTATGAATTAATTTCTTCTTTAATTCTTGACCTTGATTTCTACAACTATCAATTAATTGCAATACTCCCTCTTCTGTAAGGTAATTTTCACCAGCATTATTTAATCTTCTTAATTTTGTATTATCTATGTCTGAATTTTTTACTTTAACTACTTGTCTTTGGTTGAAATTTCGAATGCTACTTTTAACATCTGTAATACCAAGAATTTCAGCCACATGTTTTGGATTAAACAGAACTTGTCCATTCAACTCAAATACCTCTACATCATTTCCCTCAAACATCATCAAATTGTTGTTCATTAAAAATCCTCCTTTTATCAATACAAAAAATATAGTAATAAAAGGAGAGGGCGGGTGACTATCCCGCAAATCTCTCCATTGTTGGTGTGATAGGAATTTACCCTATTCATGACTCCACCAATAGAGGTAGAAATAAGCAAGTTGCTTATAATTTTCTTTACCAATCTAACTGATTGACCTACTAACATATTCTCCGTTCCGTAAACGAAAAACATAACATTTCGAGCAATCAAGGAATCGAACCCCGACCAAAAAACCATTTTGCCCATAGAAAAAGAGTGTGCAATTTCTCACACACTCTCACAAGTCATATAGTTCACCAACCGAATATTTCACGAATTCTGTCCATTTCCGCAAAACATTCATCCATATGGTTAAGATTGTCTCTTACTCTACCAAGTAAGTCTTTAATCTCATCGTCACTCAAATTTGATTTAACAACGACATACTTGCCGTCATCTATATCATCAACCAACTCATCTTCATAATCTTCTTCAACTTCGTCAGCATAATCCACTTCATATACTTCCGTATTTTTATTTAAATTACAATGAATTAGTCTTGACGAGCAATCACTAAAAATATATAGTACCTCACTATCATAATTGAAATACTTACCATTTCTCTTAGCCGGTTCAACGAAAACCTCATAATCATTATTGATAGACAAAATATATTCGTCGTCATAATCAATCACGCCACTCAAGCCTATCTCAAGTGATATGAAGTAAACATCATCATAACGAGCCAATTCTTTTATAATTGGTTCAATATCTTCATAATGTCCAATTACCGATATATTCTTAAATTCAGTTGATTGTGAAGCGAGTTCAAATATAATATCATCAGCCAAAGTTGCCATATCATCTACTATGTAATTCTTCATATGTTTAACCTCACTATTATTCGTTGATTTGATCTTTAAACGCTTTCTTGAATTCTGCCTTTGGTGCATACTTTGCTGATATAGCAATAGGTTCACCGGTACGAGGATTCTTGCCTGTTCTTGCTTCTCTATGTACCTTTGTAAACTTTACAAAACCAGTAATATCAACAACACCTTCTGTCAAAATGCCGTCCTTTATAATATCAATAACTGAACCAACAACTTCTGTTGCTGCCTTCTTTGTTACATTGTTCTTTTCTGCATATACTGCAATAATATCATTCTTTTTCATAATTAATTTTCCTTTCGTTCTTTACAATTATTTTTTTTAATTTAACTCAATAGGGTAGTAACAAACTACTCCATTTTTATTACACACACATACCATCTGTGATGCCTTTCCCGACAATCGTTTCTCAATCGTATATGAATCTCCACTTCCTGCAAGACTACCTCCACGAATCATTTTTATTCCATTTGTTTCGTCTACTGCACAAGTATGAAGATGCCCATACGTAATTGCATATGGAATATATCCAAGATACATGCATAAGTTAGAAACACCATTCTTACTATATGCGTCCATATCGCCATGCACATTAATATAATCTTTACCTCGAATCTCCATCGAAGAAATACCGTTGTCGAAATTATTATTTAATATATGAAAATTTACTATATGTTTCAAGGATAAATTCACACCCCAAGTAATCAAATCATCCAATCTTTCATCGTGCAACGCTTCTTCTTTTTTGTCAATTCTTGAGTGGTTGCCTACAACACTTGACATATAAACTTCCGCAAAATGTTTACTCAATTCATAACAAAAAGAAGAAATCAATTCACTGGCAATTTTAATTTGCTGAATAACGTTTTCTCTATTAGTGACTTGAATTGTTTTATGAATATTTCCACTCAACATATCACCTTGCAACGAAATGAAACAGTTTTCAGAATTGTATAACTGACGTATTTCTATAATCTCGCTTAATAACTGACTTAATCTTCCCTTAGCAATATCAGAATTATAATTGCCCCAAGGAGAAGAAAAGGTTTGTCCAATGTGGAAATCACTAAGAATTACAAGTATGTCGTTATTAGAGGATATATTTACATCACCATGCTTTTTAAAATTCACTTTACCTTGCGAAAGCAATTGTTCTTCCAACAAGTCTAACTTTTGTTCCACACGGGCGTCAATATAATTTTGCTTTTGCCAAGCATTTCGTTCATCTCTGAATTTTATCTTCTCACGTTCCAACTCACGCTTTTGCAACTCAATCTCTTTAAGTTGCTCACTTGACTCACTAAACTTACTTTGATTAGCATTCAGCATCTTCTGAAATGATTGAAATTTCTTACGGTATGTACTTTCTCCAAAATCATTTCCTGTCAACCGATTAATAATCGACGCTACGTCAGACCAAGTACCAATAATATCTTTTTGTGAACATATTCTATAAATTAGTTCTTCATCTGTTTCATCTTGAAGTCGTTCAAATTTAATAACGTCCACCGCCCTTACGATTACTCGTTAGCAGGAATCTCATCGTCCTGCTTAATGGTAAGAGAAATACCACTTATATGATTCCAGTCCGCCAACAACTTGTCCAATGAATATACTTTTATATCATCTTTTGTTGTTTCAGTGATTGTCATATCTTCCATGTTGATTTCCGCATTCTTTAGAGAAATCGCCTTTGTTATCTTTGCCATATCAAATTAGTCCTTTCAAATATAATTTTTTAGCCTTATCGGCATACATATCCTCGATATATACACGACCAGCACCGCTTTTTGTTCTGTAATGCCCTACAACAAAATGTGTTTCAGGGTCAATATAACCATTCGAACTTCTGACGATAATGCCATTTTTAATGAGGATATTCAATTCTTCTTTGGAAACGGGTTTAATTGCCTTTCACTTCTTTCTATTAAATTTGCCACAAGGGGCGTGCATTTCTTTTGTAAGTGTGAAATGCTCAATGAAAATCACTTAATGGGGGCAGGTAGACGAATTGCACGTCTATCATAAGATAATGAGTCTTATATGCTACTTTTACACCAGCCTGCTATATTTTTGCAATAAAAAAGAGCCAGTTAATATAACCAACTCTATAAGTATTATGTGTGGAGTCCAATGATTGTTTGGATAACTCCCTTGAATTGTTTTACGTTATGTGTCAACAAGACATAATAGCCAAGTCGACACATAACGACATTTTCAGTTATGAAATTTTCTTATCTTTATGTAATTTCTTTATTTGCCTTTTGAAATAATCTGTAAATTTGACCGACAAACTTAATACTAAATCACTTCCGTCTAAAACAAGATTAGACTTAGATTGTTCACAGGGTATATATTTTGAAGTTACAATCAGTCCAGGAAATATCTTTAATTCGACATAATCACATTCGTCGCTAATTTTGTCCTTCACAACATCTTCTAATGTATTCAATACTTTGTATATTTCATCAGAAGAATATTCAATTCTTTGATTTATTTCATTTACTATATCTTTTTGATTATAATATTTTTTTTCTTCTTGTATCTAAATCATTCCCTTACAAACTTTCTAAACATAAGAGTAGGGAATGGGACTAATGAAATTAGTCGTTAATATACCCTCTCCTATGTAACATTAAAATCGCCCTCATATCAAGGGTGAAATCAATAGGTGTTCTGCACAATTTACCCTAAAAATTGCGAATTTTTGATAATTTCACTCGTAATCAAAGTCACTCTTTTGAATTATTTACTTTGCTTTTTACAACTCTATATCCAATTCCAAACAAACTTATATCATCACCGTCATCTTCTAATTGTAAAATTTCATCAGAAGATTGAATGATTGCATCCTTAAAACTATCGTTGCCACATAAATACAATATCTCTAACAATAAATTCTTAATTTGAACATTTTCTTTATCTTCTATTGAGAAAAGTAATCTATGTAATGTCGAAAAGCCAATAGTCTCGCTTTCGATATCTTGGACTAACATTTCTTTCAGTATACGGACTCGTTCAGCTTTATCCTCTCTCGATTCATTCTCCATTGCATATATAGTTTTACACTCATTAACATGCGATTTTAACAAACTATATATCTTATTGATTTGCTTTTGATTAACTCGGTTATTGCGAACTTTGGAATTATCCAATATTGAAACAAATGGAAACCAATTTTTCTTATAAGAATTTTTAATTTTAAACCCATTAACAATAGTTTGCAAATAATCCATAGTTGTATGGTACTTACAATAATGTTTTTTGTCGGGGTTATAATAACCTTTTTGACGAGAAATATGTGAAAAGAAATGAGGTATTTTCTTTCGTCCTTTAACAGGTTTCCCATTTTCATCTTCTTCGTATTCTCTAAAAACCGGCTCATATTTCTGACGAAGCTTATCAAGTTCTTTTGAATTATTTATAACAAATTCTTTCTTTGCAGAATCTATTTCCAACCCAGACATAATATCCAATTGGCAAATATCATAATATAATTCCTTAATCTCATCATAAGATGCACCATGATACATTCTATCCCATAACAATGAATTAAGTTCTTGCGACAAATTTATAATTTCACCAATCTTATTAACAGATGTTTTGATGTCCAGATCGGCTTGTTGTTCAGGTGTATAGTATCTTTTTACTTTTGTCGCCGAAACGAAAGAGGTTGGTGTCTTAAATAAATGATAATTCTTTTGTGCTGCTTTAATGAGATATTTATTATCAGTTAGCAAAACTGTATCAGAATCAAACTTTCATACCCTCGGTTTCCCGATATTTATTAGGGGAATAGACTATCTCTTCATCCTATAGTCATTATAGGAGTTTGGCACTTCCAAATGAGGAATTTCACCCCAGATGTACGGATTTCATAAGCATATCAATGACTTAGCTCGTATATCCTAGTCGTTACACCTTCAAACATATTTCTATGTATGCTTGGCACGGTATTATCATATGGTTTATTTGTGGTCTAGGCTATATCTTTAAAATAATGATTTAAATATTTTCTGTTTTCTTTGATTGCAATTCTGATTCTGTCGCGAACGGCATTGACAGTTGCCGTTGTTAATCCATTTTGTTTCAAATAATCAACACATCCACCGACCCAATCAAACGTCTTTATATAGTTCATGTTTTCATCATATAGCTCTACTTTTTTAGCTTTTCCATTTTGGTGAGCTGGTCTAGATAATTTTTCTTTCGCAATCTCAGGATTATTCTTATAATAATCTGACAACACATGATTATTATAATTGGGATTATTCTTTCCTGAAAAATCTCTTATTTTATATCTTCCTGATGAAGAACTATATTCTATATTTTCTTGATGAGTACACCATTCCAAATTATCAGCACAATTATTTGTCCTATCATAATCTTTATGGTTGACTTCATAGTTTTCTAAGTTCATATGTTTAGGAATATCTAAAAAATGCATTGCTACAATTCGATGTATTCTTACTGTCCTCTGTTTATTATTTCGACAAAGTTTAAACGTTAAATAGCCATCTGGACTTTGTATTGGCTTGATAAATCTTCCTTTAATAAATTGAATCCCGCCATCACTTCTAGTTACATATCTATCTAAACTTTTAATTCTTCCTAAATTACTTACTTGATATATTCCTTCATATTCTTTTATATCTTTCCAAATTTCTTTTTCTATAATGTATTCCTCCATTAAATAACCACTTAGATTTTACCGTTAGCAAATGAGAGCCTACCTCATTCACACCTTATATTTATAAGTTCACCAAATTTATTTTGAGAACATTACTGTTCAAAGCAGACTATTGAGTCAATCTGCACCTGACAATTTCTGTAAAACATTTTCGCTTATTGAATTAATACAAACAATCTCATTTGTTAAATTCAAGTATTTATCAATCGTTTCACTTGATGTATTATACGGCAACCACACATTGCCGATTGTCACATGAGGACTTCGACTACCTAATAAAGTCTGATTATACTCAAATCTTGTGCTATGTATATTACCTACACCTAATTGGCTGATACCTTCAAATTTACCTATCGAATGTTGTAACATCTCAATAGGGTTTCCAAGTAGGGTAGAGTAGTTGCCATTGACATAAATATGACCATTCTTCAAATTCTTATAATATGAACGTAACAAGTCTTGTAAAAACTGTTGATAATATTTTGTTTTTGTAAAATTATCATTAATACACATCAAATTGTACACAACATCATTTTTACTTAACATGGGTTGTTTCAATGGTTGCATTTCTTCTATATCAGGATATTTGATATAATATCTTACGACTTCCGGTCTATCTCTTAACATTTGAGCAAAGTCTAAAGAATCTTGTAAAAATTCCGAAACTTCGTCTTTTGACATTTGTAATGTATTCAACAGTTGATAATGGGTTTGCACCAATCGACCACCAAAGAAATGTGTCTTTTTATCATGCTTTACTACGCCAAAGTTGGGATATAAGTTGTCCAACCAATTGTCCAAAGTGTCAAACTTCAAATATTTAATACTATTTGGAGTAGTAATTAACTTAACATCTTCAATCCTTTTAGCTCTTGTACGTCCATTTAATTGTGAAACATCAGTTATATTATTATCTTTAAACCATTGTTGAATATTGCAATTAAAACAACAAGACTTAAACATTAGGTTTCTTAAAAGAACCATTCCATAATCCGAATAATCTCCAAACAATGATATATCCATAAGAGATTGTCCATCCCAAATGCTGTTGACAATTTCACAATTTTTTTCAGATGTAGTCAACCATCCATTTTCATCGTGTGTTTCAACGACGTTCTCTCTAAATATGCTATCATAATCATCTATGACCAATATATTCTCTGGACTAATAGGAAGAGTATCAATAATACTACTTGATGGTAAAGCAATATAACTTTCATATGCAGCCAAATCTATTTCTTGACCGTATTTCGGTTTTATTGTTCCTGAACTGAACTTCAAAATTGGTTTAAATAAGACTTCATCAATAAACAAACATTTTCCAACTCTCGCTGAACCGGTTGAGCGTTTCATTCGGCAATATTTTGTTCCATTGCACATAAAGCCCGTTTTATATAATTCCTTTCTCAATTGAGAATTTGTTTTAATTGTACGAGGTTCACCTTGTTTAACATATTGAAGATGAATCCAAAATGTATTTTTATCTTTTTTATCTCTTATTTTAACTTCTTTTGCTTTGAACGGTTTTGGTACTTCAATAGGTTTATGAATGTCTTCGTTTAATATAATTCCTACAATTTCACCATCTTGATTCTTCGCAATGCAATCTTGAAATATCAAATCATGATAATTATATCCAAATTTAACAAAGGTGTTTTTGTTCATCTGATTCCACTCTTTTACGGAGTATTTAAACGTGATATTAATAACTTTCGTAGTGTATTTGTGTTTCTTTATAGTAAAGCCAAAGTCATTTCGTCTATACTTTTTATAATAAATATTTAACAATTCAATCAAATCTAAGCTAAAGTCCAAAGAATTGATGAATTTTCTCAAATTATAATGCCCATCTTGAAGTTTTAAATTATATCCATCAGGGTCATTCTCGATATAATGTGATGCCAAGTATATATCTTTAGCATCAATGCTTGGTATGTAAAACTGTACTTCGTTTATAACCAATCATCACCTTTCGTATATTTATGATTCTTTATTTTTGTGATTTCTAATTACAGAAGTTTGCTTTTCTAAACTTCTATTGAAACTTTCATCTGACCTTATTCTGTCCGCAATGTCAGACAGGGTATGAAATTTTCGTGTATTTGTTTCAAAATCTGATGAATAAATGTTTCCTGAAAATTCAGCAGGATCTGGTATGTATCTATCTGTTATCATGTGTTATTTGTATTTTCCTTTCTTAATTACATAATTTCTTGATTTTTACTTAGACAAATGATATAATTATAATTGTCTAGATATTTTTTTGCGTTGTTTGCCATATTCCTCCTGCCGGATAAAGGAGGAACTTAATGACGATATGTCGAGACATATTATATTTGATATTGCAAATCCTAAGATTTGCTAACAATCATATTTATATAACATTATTGATTCTATGCATATTTACAATGTTTCTGATTATTTGCAAATTTCATCACAGAAATAACACAGACGGGACTTGCAATATCGAATATAATTACGGTGACATTCACTTTTCTTTTAAGTACAAGTGTCGTCACTAAGAAGGGAGTCTCCGTATTATTTACGGAGGTTTTCTTTGGTTGT
>ERZ779669.901-NODE-901-length-15677-cov-54.461593_pt1 | contig 15677 bp, 15 predicted proteins | sample MGYA00511372_ERZ779669 | MGnify/ENA primary metagenome ERZ779669 (study PRJEB29588, sample SAMEA1967891) | human gut metagenome | biome: human gut; feature: human-associated habitat; material: faeces | place: Denmark | collected 2008/2010 ... | reverse complement strand
CCTGGGTTCGCAAGAGCTGTCCTTGCTTCGATGTCAAGGAATGGCTGAAGGAAATCGACTTCCATATCTAGAAAGCCCGGACAGTTCCCAGATATTCGTGCTATTCGAGTTATTCGTGTTCAAAATCATCCCAGCTTGTAGCAATACAGGTTGGGATTTTTATTATCCGTAAGCATTCAAAAATGTCACAACGCTCCAACTTCGCAAAGAAAGTGCAGGAAGGGATGGTAGGCATGTTCACAAGACCTATATTACCAGAGCCAATGCCCATACATGGGATTTCTATACTTATATATCTTTAACTTTAATGAAGAAGTCCGATATCGGTCAAGGCTATCCTTGTGAATTTCTTAGCCCCTTTCTTATTCAGGAAGAAGCTATTCATGAACAAGGACGAGTCTCTACTGAACCTGGAGTCATCCATATAGTTATGGAATGGGACCGTCTTGTCTTCTATCTTTTCAATTAAATCATATACAAATAGCTGGCGTGCTTTCTCATCAAACTTCTCCGCTAACGTATGGTACATTGGCGGAATCATTATCACTGGCTTAATGTTGCGCTCCTTGCAGAATGATATGATGTCATTCAGTATCTCTGCAGCATCGTTCACTCCATCTTTGTTGATCAGAGAAAGAGGTTGGGAGAAATCTGACAATGCAAACTCATGCTTCCACCCTTTTATCCATCTCTCTGCATCAATTTCCATTTCTTCTTCCGTAAAGGCATGCGACTTCTTGGGTCTCAGCAAACCTTTCAGCTCGGAGTAGAGACTAAGAAGTGGAAACTGACGCAAAGGGCTGGCAGCAACATTCTTTACTTTTTGTTGCCTGCGATAAGAGAAATGAGGTATGGAGAGAGGTGAGAGCAAGGTATAGAATCGGTCTTCCCAAATTTCACAGCTACCAGATATAGAACTAAAGACACATAATGAAAGGATTAGATAACTACCTTTTGGATTAAGATAGCTAAAATAATTCTTTAATATTGCTTGGTCTGCTGATAACGGATTAGACCGAAGTGCAAAATTGCTCCCCTGTATCTGCAATCCTTCGTAATTGAAGGCATGACAACCTGATGTGGAACCGAGGTTGATTACATCAGTGTTGAAAGTATTATATTTCCAAAACTTCTGACAGTCTGGAAACAATTCCTCGTTAAACCAATGGCTTCTTTTTACGAGCCCATTCAGTTTGTTTCCTATTTTTTTCTTTATACTCATAGTCCAGGACACATTTTTGATTCTACCAAATATTGATTATCAATATTGAGAGAAGAAATGAGTTTTACCTCATCCTCCGTCAAAGAGAAATCAAAGATATTGAAATTCTCTGCCAGTCGAATAGGATTCTTGGTTTTCGGCAACGGCAGGCATCCTCGCTCCACGTTCCAACGAAGAACAATCTGAGCCAAGGATTTCTTGTATTTAGACATAATAGGTTGAAGTTTCTCCGTAGGTATCTTGCCATGAGCCACGTCCATCAAAGGGGAATATGGCATGACAAGGATGTTATGCTTGTTGCAATAATCCACGATGTCTTGCTTGATACCAATAGGACTCACATAGAGTTCGTTGATTTCAGGCGTCACGCCTGTCTCGGAAATCAACTTGTCGATATGACGCTCATTGAAGTTTGAGACACCTATATATCTTACGATTCCCTCTTTCTTCAACTCAATCATCGCTTTCCAAATATCCACGATATAACCAGGATAAGGAAGATGGATGAGCAAGGAGTCAATATAGTCGGTATTCATTTCACGAAGCGACTTCGCCACCTTTTCTCTCACGATTTCATCTACAGTATGGCGCTGCATGAACTTGCTGTTGGGTGTGAAATAAATGCCCTTGAATGGCTCATCGGAGTAAGAATCGTCTGAGGTGATTTTTGTCTGAAGGAACATTTCTTCTCTTCGCAATCCCATATCAAGCAATTCTTTTAACGCTATACCAACCCCTGACTCCCCTCTGTAATCATCAGAGGTATCAATAAGTCGAAAGCCTACTTTGACTGATTTTACAATTGTTTTTGCCAATTCGTTACCTTGCAAAGGAAAAGTACCAAGCCCAATCATCGGAATATCATTTCCTATTTTATTTTTCAACTGAATCATTTCTGTTTAAAAATTTCGTTTTGATTATATTTGAAATTGCTAACTTATCATTTTTTGTCAATACAATAAAATAGACAGAGAAGAGGATGACAATTTCTGTTATAGAAACCAATAAGAATAATCGAAGCCATCCTTGACTCAAATAATGAGACAAGAACATTGGTGGTAAAACAGCCAATACTGTCACTACCAAAGTAGGCATGTACACTGTTTTCACTAATTTTAAATAGGAAAAACTAACATATCGATGAATAACCCACCATCCTAATATCATCTGTGTGAAGTTGATAGCAAAAATTACTATAAATACCGAATAAGCTGGTGCACCAAACTTTAAAGCAAAATAACTTATAGGCAATGCACAAATCATCATCGAACCGCCTAAAATATTGCCAAACTTAATTTTGCCTATGGCATGATAGGACATCAAAGATGCCTGATGATAAGTTTCCATCAGATAGGTACACAACACCAAAACTGCAAATATCGGAGTCTCTGGCGGCATGTTCTTACCTAACCAAAGGTTGAGAATGAAATTAATTTCAAAACAAACAGGCAAAACCAAGGCAAGCATTAAGAGATAGGCAAACTTGGCTGCATTGAATGTCAGGCGATACATCTCATCCGTTTTGTCTTCCGCAAAATTCTTCACCACTTGTGGTCTAACCGCAGTAAGAAAGTTATTGACAAACATAGAGACCGCATTCTGAATCTGAACAGCAATTGCTCTTGCTGCATTTACCACAGGACCGAAGAATACGTTCAGAAGGATATTAATACCTTGACCTTGACAAATGACAGCAACACCTCCAAATAAATCCCAGCCGCTATAACCTAACAAGGTCTTATACAAAGGCTTTTCCTGGACTAAACGGAAACGACATTCTTCATATCGCTTAGTAGTATAAAAGCGGTAGAACAACTGGATACCCACAGAGTTCAACATTAACAGCAAACCATAGAAAATTAATTTATCTAAAGGCGATACCATCAACAGGTAGACGATGAGTAATTTAGATATAGCTTCATAAAGTCCTACATAAGCATAGATGCTCATATTCTCATGGGCAATGAGCGAAGCATTGTATGGTACTTGGGTGAAGCTAATCATCGTAGTGATGATAGAGAATTGATACACCCAGAAGGCTGCGGACATTCGCTCATCTGGTATCACCAGCTTCTCATAGAAAAACCACAAGCCCACCGTCTCACCCAAGACCAAGACTATCAATGCCACACAAATGTGGAGATTGAGCGAAGCCGAGAATGTTCTGTTGAGTTTATCTTGATTCCCTTTTCCCAACTCATAGGTAAGGAAACGACTGGAAGACGATCCCAAAGCTCCATTGAGGAAGCTCATCATCGTGACTATACCACCTACCACATTATAAATACCATAGTCGGAAGCTCCCAGCACATCGAGAATGACTCTCGATGTGTAGATAGCCACCACCATGATGATGAGTTGGCGAAGATAAAGGAAGGCTGTGTTCTTGGCTATACGTTTATTGTTTGACATTTATAATTCTACTAATTGAGGAACAACTATGTTATCAGTTTCAAAATAAATTGCTCCATAAGAAAGTCCTACGCCAAGTGCACAGGCTGCAATACGCATCTTTTCATTTTTTAATCTCTTAGCTCGTTCTGTAACCAAAGTAAGAGGAATAGACGCTCCACTAGTATTAGCAAACTCATTGAGAGAGTAAGGTACTTTCTCTTGATTCAACTTTAAACGCTTACAAACTCTATTCATCAAAAAAGCATTAGTTTGATGGAAACCAAAACAATCAACATCGTCAATATTGATTCCTGACTTTTCCAATAAACTATTTACACTTATTGGATCTTGAGTAGTTGATAGCGAGAAGACATCCATGCCATCCATATGAGTATCAAACTTTGTTCTTGTTATTCCTGGACCTTCTTCTATAGGTATCAAACTGTCTTCTGTAATTGGATTACGAAATCCTCCAGCTGGAAGGATTATCTTATCCCAATCTTTCTCGATAGTTCCTAACTCAGAACGAAAACCGTAAGCGTCTTCTTCAAATTCAATTGCTGTTGCAGTTCCAGCATCACCGAAGAATGGATAGACGGATTTGTCTTGTTTAGATGCCGCACGCGTTGGCGTATCTCCAACAAGCAAGATAGCACGTTTAATACTACCAGAAGATAACAAATTTCCCACAACAGTCATACCGTACACCCATCCAGAACAACCGAAAGGAATATCAAATGCTGCACACTCTCTTTTTAGCCCTAATCGATTATGCAAGATACAGGCTGTAGTTGGAAATATGTAATCAGGGGCAGGAGAAACAAAAACCAACAAATCAATGCTATCCTTTTCCCATTGTAAATTATCAATTAGTCTTTCACTTGCAGCAAAGCACAAGTCTGAAGCACAAATACTATCAGAAGCGACATGATGTTTATCTAGTCCAAAAAATGGAAGCATTCGTGCTTTCTCTGCTTCACTGAACAAAGGATAATCTTCTATTTTCTCTACAGCAGCAGGAACACATGCCGACATTCCCTTAACCGTTACATTTGGAATTTTAAAATATGCCATTATAATATAGTTGAAATTCTACTTAAAGTGTCTATAAGGTTATAACCATCCCAAGTTAAAGAAAAAGAAGTTGTCAGACCAAAAGGAACTATTCTATCAAGTCCTCGCAATCTATTTTCTATTACAAATTCTTCCAATTCTTTTTTATCAAAACCTAGATAAGCCAAAGTTTGGTATTTTTCAGTTACCACTTCCGCTATTTGACTTAGAGTTTCTATGTCAAATTCTTGGAAATATCCACCAGCACAACGGAATTCATCAATATTCCTAGGTAAACTATCCAAATGAGTTCGAACAATCAAGTTATCTTTAGTTTTAACTTTATGACAAGAAAAAGCTATAGCCTCACGATAAAACTCAGTAAGTTTATCAACACTCAACACAGACTGTAAATTGTATTTTCTAGCAGTATATTCATATATATAATCCCAGAATTTATCTTTCGCTTCCTCTAGACTTTCCTCTTTGAGCCAAAACAGCAAATGTGGAGCAGAACAAGCATTTTGATCAAAGAGATAGGTATCATTATAGAAATTTTCAGCCAACCTCTTCATTTCTGAATCTGAAGCCTCCATAATAGCCTTTGGCCTAATGGCAGCAATTGAATATCTATCAGCAAAGCATACATCAAAACTACGAGGTCTAATTGGATTTTGACGAATTGTTGCTATGGTAGCATCACCTCCCCATATAACTCTTACATTAGCAATTGAAGAAAAATAAGCATTCGCATCAGAAGACTTATCATATCTCACCAATGCAATACGCTCACCAACATTACGGTATTCTTTCTTATCAGCCAACAATAAACAATGGCGAATCACCAAATCTACTTGCGGAAAACGTTTGCTACTAACTCTAACAACGTTAGTATTACCAGCTAACAGACCTGTAACTAAAGAATACGCAAAATTGATAGGTACATTTGAAGGAGCTATATGAAATAAAACACCTCTACCTAATCTCAAGACCTTACTGTCACAATATTGCTCTTTAAGTTTCATAAGATTACTTTTGCGACAGAAGAACGCAAAGGTAACAACATCAGGGTAGATGCGACACTCCCTATCTTTCAGTAAAGAAGAAGATAAAGCATTGAGATATTCGATGGTTTCTTCTTCAAATACCAACACTGGGCGATATTGAGAAAATTGTTCCCAATCTATAGATTTGGGATACAATAATGTTAAACTAGAACTTGGCTGCATAAGTATCACTACATCCGCGGATTTCCGCATTTTTAATTCGACCTAATATTTTAAAATATTTCCCTTTCAAGCCACATGGGCAATCATCCTCCCCAAGCAATACACCCTCATCTTCTGTCAATAAGACATGACCAGGATAACTTTCAGGTAAAACACTTACGACCTCCATGAGTCCCTTCTCCCCTCTATCTGCAATAGAGAAATCTTTAGGACGACGAATAATAACATCACTAAAGGCAGATGTATGGAGATGTCCGCATTTGCACTCCATATAGATACATCCTGTCTGTTCTACCATCCCATAATAATCGTGAACATTTTCAGGAAGAATGCCACATACATCATTAAGTTTTTGCTTATATTCCTCTGGAGATACCTTTTCATTTATCAATTTTTTCCATCCACCACCATGTATGAGAATTCCCTTTGATAAGTCTGGCTTATAACCACATTCTAACAATTTCTTGTAAAAATGCTGCCATATCATAAATGTAAAACCAAAAAGAAAGATTGTCTCACCCTTGTGCATTTCTAGAAAATTCTTCATCCCTTCAATGTCAAGCTCCATATTTTCATCAAGAGCATATTGGCGCTTGCTTCCAAACATGGAGAATCCAAGGATACCAGCACCTCGTGCTGAGAACATATTACGGTTCTTAATAACAGCAGAAGAATCCAATATCAGCATGGGTACTCTCTTTGTTCCCAAAAAATAACTTACTATTTTAGTAAGACATTTCTGTTGAGACGAACTTGTTGTCCTATCAAGATAAATACGAGACACCTGCTGACCAGAGGTACCAGAAGAAGTCATAGTCTTGACTACATCTTCTTTTTTGCAGCTCCTAAGTTCAAACTCCTTAAACAGACGAACAGGCAAGAATGGCATTTTTTCATAATCAGGCAAATTGTTCACATCAATTCCCCAAGCATCCATCATTGCCTTATAGGAAGGACACTCTTCATAATGCTTACGAGTCAACTCTTGTAGTCTTTCATTTAGCATTTTATGTTTTTGTTCTCTACTTAATGAGTAAGGTTTTATTTCTAATATTTCATTTATGTCCATAACCTTAGCTTTTTTATATCATTGCTTGTAAATTCTTATATAAAATTTTACCAGAGCCATTCTTTGGAATTTCAGGTATTACCTTTACCTCAAAAGCACGAGGGTTAAAACCAGTCTTAGCCACTAATAAATCCTTTATTTTCTGTTCTAAGCCATTTTCGATAACAAAGATTGTAATCTTGTCATCGACACCTGCACAGGCACAATTTGGCGTAATGGCTTTTACAAGTTGTTCTGTTGCATCAAGATTAGTTCGATTTCCCCATATCTTAACAAATCGTTTCATACGACCTGTTATATAATAATAACCATCACTGTCTCTTCTTGCAACATCGCCTGTATGCAGCACACCGTGATTTTCATCTCCTTTACCTAAATCACTGCGTTTTTCAGCATAACCTAAACAGACATTGTCACCTTTATATATAAGTTCTCCATCAATGTCGATACCATCAATTTCATTTCCATCTACATCAATCAAAGAAAAAACGCCTCCAGGTACGGGAATTCCTATAGAAGAATATTTCTCTAGCGACTTTTCATGAGGCAGATAGCTCATACGAGGTGCAGCTTCTGTCTGTCCATACATAACTACAAATTGTTTACCATTCGCTTCTGCATAATCAACGAACTCCTTTACATATGCGGCATTCAATTTTCCACCAGCCTGAGTCATTGTTTTTAGGAAAGGTAAATCCATACGGAAAAAGCGAAGACGTTTCAACATTTCGTAAGTATAAGGAACTCCACTGATACTAGTTGCTTTCATTTCTTTCAGAAAAGTCCAAAACTCTTTCTGTATAACAGCTTTATCTGTCAATAGAATCGTAGCACCTTTTATGAGATGACTATTAATGACCGACATGCCAAAACTATAATACATTGGTAATGTAGTGAGAGGTCTCTCTTTCGCATCTATATGAAGGTATTCAGCGATAGACTCTGCGTTAATTTGCAAGTTTTTCTCTGAGAGACGGACTAGTTTAGGAGAGCCTGTACTTCCAGAAGTTGTCAAACAAAGAGCCAAATCGGAGTTAATCTTATTATCAGATTGCACATCTGTATAATTCATCCCTAGTAGTGAATATCCTTTATACTGATAAAGAATATTTCCACAAATTTCCCCTACTCGCTCACTAGGCAACCATATATACTCTGGATGATATATATTAATAAGGTGCAAAACAAGTTCCAAATCCTTACTTCCATCCAAAAGAACTAATGGGACATGTTTATTCATACAAGCTACATATCCAACAAAAGAAGCCAAAACATTTTCACATAAGCAAAATAGGAATCCATTTGATGGAATATGAGTATAAAAAATATCGACTTCTTTTTGAAGTTCAGAATAAGTCAATGTCTCACCACGGTCAGTTATAACAGCCGTATTATTTTTAAATAATTGTAAATCAAACATTTTTCTCTAACTTTTTCAAAATATCCTCAGCCATTAATTCCGGTGTCAATCTGTTTTGCTTTACAAGACCTTCATAATCACTAGCTAGATCAAACACATCCGCTATACCTAGACGCAATAGCGACGGATAGCCAAATTCACCTGATAAAACTTCAGCAACAGCAGCACCAAGACCGCCAATTTTACTGTGCTCCTCGACTGTAACCAACAGTTGTTTGTCTTTCTCCTTCAAAATAATATCTGTAGGTAAAGGCTTGATTGTATACATATCTATCACTTTGGCGTCTATACCATAACCAGACAGAATATTCGCAGCTTTAATTGCATTAGAAACCATAGTACCGCAGGCAAATATTGTGATGTCATTTCCTTGGCGCACAACATTCGATTTACCTATAGCAAAATCGGCATCTTCTTTATAGACTATTGGACAATTCAAATTCCCTGTCAATCTCATATAGACTGGCTGGTTGGAAGCTAAGGCCAAATGAAACAGCTTTACTGCAGATGCAGCATCCGAAGGAGATAAAACTTGCAGATTGGGAATTGGACGCATCATTGAGATATCTTCAATGGTATAATGTGTGTTACCCGCAAAACCTTGGCTTAGACCTGCTCCAGAACCAATAACAACAACCTTTTGGTTCATATAGCCTAAGAAGTGCCGAATCTGCTCACAACTACGCATCGTTATAAATGTTGCATATGTTGTGACAACAGGATGGTATCCTTCTGCTGAAAGACCTGCAGCAATACCCATCATATTTTGTTCTGCAATACCAACATTGGCAAACTGTTCTGGATACATTTTAACAAATCGATCTAAACCTGAAAGGGTTGCTAAATCCGCTGTAAGTACCATCAACTTATCGTCTTCCTTTGCAGCATCCAAAACGGCCATACCAAAAATTGCTCCACGCTGTCCTAGCATAGAACACGTACGTGATGTAATTCTATTAATCTGAAACATTCTCAACTTCTTCTTTAGCTTTATTATACTGTTCTTCGGACAGAGTGTGATGATGCCATTCTTTTTGACCTTCCATAAAACTTACACCCTTTCCCTTTATTGTATTTGCTATAACACAAATGGGGCTATCGCTTGGGCTATCTAAAGCTAAAACTAGCGAATCAACATCATGCCCATCAACAACTCTAACCTCAAAACCAAACGACTTAAATTTTTCTCCAAGATTAAGCTGGTTCATTACATCTATTGTAAGACCATCATATTGCAATTTATTTCTATCTACAATTACAACTAAATTATTTAGATGAAAATTTGCAGCAGACATTGCAGCCTCCCAAATTAAGCCCTCATCACATTCACCATCTCCAACTAACGCAAAGACACGAGAGTCAAGACCCTTTTTCTTGCAAGCAAGCGCCTGTCCTACGGCAAAGGACATACCCATACTAAGGCTTCCACCAGAGAATTCTATACCATTATTTAAATTGCGCATAGCATGACCATGAAAATGGGACCCATTTGTCTCAAAACTATCAACATCATCATCAGAAATGAATCCGACCTCGTGAAGAGCAGAATAATAAGACAAAACACAATGCCCTTTGCTTACAACTAAACGATCTCGGCATTCTTCATCGCGTTTATCTAAATTGTAATGAAGAACATGACCATATAAAGCTGCAAAGATTTCAACAGAAGAAAGTCCTGCACCTAAATGTGAACCATTCTTCCCTGCATTAAATGCCATTTTTAAAGCAGAAAGCCTTATCAACTTAGCAAAATTCTTTAAGTCCATAAAAATCTATAATTAAGAATATCTTAAACGGAGGTCAAACGCCCCACCATCTACACGTACAGTTGTCCCTGTCACAAAACTTGCTTCATCGGAAGCCAAGAACCTGATGGCCTCGGCTATTTCCACCGCCTTTCCAAAACGGTGCAGAGCCATGCCTTTCTTGATATCATCAAAGGCATTTGCCTCCATCCCGTCAAGCATTTTCGTCTCGGTCAAGCCTGGAGCCACGGCATTCACTCGGATGCCATACGCCCCGAACTCGCTTGCCAACTTCTTGGTAGCTATTACCAAGGCAGCCTTGCTTGCTGCATATTCCAACTGAGAGGTGTCCTCCCCCCATGCAGAGATGCTTGCCACATTGACGATGCTTCCGCTTTTCTGGCGTTGCATCACTCGGGCGACCAATTGGATGGTCTCCAATATACCGAAGAAGTTTACCTCCATCACCTTTCGGATGTCAGCCATGCTAGTCATGGTGAAGAGACGGTTGGGGCTGACGATGCCTGCGGCATTGACCAATATATCTATAGGTTGCTTTTCCTTAATAATTTCTTTAACACCCAACTTTATCGCCTCAGAATCACTCAAGTCTATATAAACTGGCTTAATCCAAATGGAATATTTTTCTTGAAGTTCCTTAATTCGCTCTAAGAAATCAGTGTCTTCACGATGGACTACAGCCCAACAATTTACCCCATGTTGGGCACACAGCTGCACCGTAGCGAAACCAATTCCGCTACGAGCACCCGTTATAATAGCATTCTTTCCTTTTTGCATTTTACAATTCTACATCGTATTTCTTCAAAATCTCCTTACCCTTCTCGTAGGAAGAGAAATCCACGATGTCATCAGTGTCAAGCATGATATCGAAGGCATCTTCTATGGCTGCCATCAAAGTCATATGGCCAACTGAATCCCACAGCTCTACGCCCTGATATTGCAAACCATTCAACTTATCTTCCGAAATCTGAAGATTCTCTGTAAACGCATTGTTGTACTTTTCTAAATTTGTCATAATCGTTAAATTAATTTTGTTAATTTTTATTCTTTACCAATTCAAATAACTCACCTAAAGTTTCAGAATCTTTTATATCTTGCCCTGATAAGATTACATTATAATTATCTTCTACCATTGCAATCATTGTAAGAGCAGACATTGAACTCCATTCATCAAAATACTTAAATTCAGCATCTTCTGTTAACTCATCTATCGAGGTCTCTGCAAAGACCTCTTTTTTACAGTTTTCTATAAATTCTTTAAAATCCATAATATATATATTTAATGTTTCCATAAAACGTTTTCATCAATTACTTTGGCTGGATTACCAGAAACCATTGTAAAAGGAGGTACACTATTGTAAACCGTAGATCCTGCAGCAACAATTGCACCAGTACCGATTTTGACCCCAGGCATAATTGTACAACTCTCACAAAGCCATGCATGGTCACCAATCTCTACAGGTCGACTATTTTTATATCCTTGTCTACTAATATAATGACCACCATTATTATCGCGAATCGTCACATTCCGACCAATTGCAACATTTTTACCTATTTTAATACTATTATCACAAACAATATTACAATTTAAATTGAAGCCAGAACCATCTCCAAATTCCAACGTTGCCCCCTTAAATACTTCAACATCTGCCCCATAGAACATTACAAAATTTCCCTTAACATTTAAAGTTCCTCCTTCTTCTATCAAGAGGCGAGTTTCCAAATTCGAGCCTTTTATTCTTTTAAGTCCTATACGAAGGACACCTTCAAGATGCAAATTAGCCTTGGAATGTATATCTAAAACAACATTCTTTAATGGTAAGAAAAGACCTTTTTGTCTACCAAGAAGACAAGACACCTTATTATATTTTACATATTGAGCCAATGCTCTCGGACCATTACTAAATACTTCTTTAAAATATTTTGCAGCTACATAATAAGGCTTTATGCATGATTTCAATCTTTGTTTCCACGTATCATGCAAATGAATGTCCTTTGCTATTATTTCTTTCACCAAGGATTCGAAATCTTCTTTATCCAATCGCTCATAGAATTCCTTTCTGTCTATGACAGGTTGTGGATGAGGTGTAAAAAGAGCAGGATTTCCACCAATACAATCTTCAAAAGGAACTTCTTTAGAAACTAAATGATTTCCAATAATTTTAAACAGTTCAAGTCCTTTAGAATTGTTACACATGACAAGAGATGTTCCCATGTCATTATCCAATTCCTTACCTACAAATTTTTCTGCGCCCCAAAAATCAGCAATTGTAACATCTGCAATTCTTGGGAAACCGATAAACTTACATTCATAGCAAGATGGACGACAAAAGGCATGAGTATGGTGATAGCCTAAATCATATAAGCTTTCATCACATGGATCATACTTATAATGACCATTTTTAAAACCTATCTTCATCGTTCTAGTTCGCCATCCTAAATCTTTTATCTTAAATTTGAAGTATGTAACTTTACTTCCCTCTTTCTCTTCCCAATAAGAAAGATACTTATGGAAAATTTTAGACGAAGGAATACCTCTGCAGATATAATCTACTATGAATAAGTTATCATTATCTTTAAAATTAAGATAACTCCTAATTGCAGCCATCTGACAAGGTGAACCACAGATAAGCACTTTACGTCCATCTTTAAGATATTGCTTTACTTTTTTGTAGAATCCAGTAAAATCGCTCTGCAAATACTTTGAACCACGTAACGGTGGAAGTTCATTTTTCTTTTCTATTAACACTTGGCTTACAGTAAAATCATCGTTATAGATTGCTCCGCCAACAACTCCACCATCCTTTAATATACGTTCTGCGAATGCAGAGAATAAGCCTCCAGATGTACTATCGAAACGAACTTCAAGATTCTTATGAACACTAGCAAAACACTTTGCTTTAGTATACTCATTCTTCTTCAATTCCTCAGAATGAATGACAGGACAAACCTTCTCACATAATCCACAGTCAACACATTTTTCCTTATCAACCTCAGGATACCAGAATCCTTCACTGTCGGTTTTGAATGTGATGGCTTCATGAGCACATGCATCGCCACAAGCGTTGCATCCGCAACAATCTTCTTTTCTTTTTATATCTATCATAAATTGTGTCTATCTATATTATTCTTGGAAAACTTTTACTTTGCTAAGCTAAAACGTTAATACGTTCTTGTAAATTATCTATACACACATTATCATCTGCTGCTCTATTAGACCGCTGATAATAATCTATCATCTTATGAAGAGCAGAAATCATACTGTCTCCTAATCCTAATTTACAAGCGATACTATCTGCATAAATCTCTCGGTCTTGTTGATGCTCTAGATTTCTCTGATTTGGATCCATCATGTGTCCCAATTCATGAGCTATACAAGCATAGCACTCTTCTTGATCAAGACCTATTTCATTAACCTTGTATTCATTATACCATATACAGCCATTATTCATAGCTCTATTAAAAACGAATGGCTCAGAATCCCAGAATGCTTTTGCAAGAATATCTCCTGGAACCACTACTGCAATACGTTCCGTTCTATTTCGCAGTAATTCTGCATCTTCAAATCTTTTTATAAAGTCAGTAAAAAGTTGTATTTCTGGATTTCTAACAAATGTTATCATGATTTTCACTTTGTTTATTATAGTTCATAATTCACGTTGGTCACCACCCACATTGAATCAATAATTTGCTTAGGTACAGGATGTTGACATATACCAGAGAGCAATGCCACGACTTCACCTACGATATTATATATTCCGAGATCTTCCACTCCCAATGCAATGCTCGTGTACTAAGACACCGCCATCACAAAGAGCATTCGGAAGTAATGAATCAGCGTATTCTTTGCTATTCGCTTGTTGTTATTTAATTGAAGTGATATTAAACTAATTTTTTATACATGGCATTCGTTATGAACTTCACCTTTTCACTATCATTTTTCATTATTGCCTCAAACAACTTTTGATTATCTTTTGGCAATTCAGTAAAGTTTGTGGCACCAATACTCACTAGAAGATTTCTCATGCGAGAAACCTGTGTATGAGTCTCCAAGTTATTTAAAATTCGATCATCCATATGAATATAACTAGAGAAATACGCCTGCCATCTGTCCTTACTGATTTTCTTCAGTTCTTCTTCTGCGATAGGTGCAGCTTTTCTTGAATATCCATAATAATTGCCTAAAAAGACTAATAGGTAAGCATCAAGACAAACAAGAAATGCTGGCTCAGGAATTCTTGTTCCCAAATTTGCCAATGCTTTTACTACACCAGTTTCATTATAGTAATTATTAAAGCTATCATGAACATCTATCAGCTTGCGAGCCATTTCTCTGAAGGTCGTAGAACGAAGTGTTTCAGGAACAAAATCGAAACCTCCAACTTTTCCTAAAGCAAGTTTCAGACCTTTTGTTGCTACAACATCACCAGAAGCAACAACATCACGATATGTTTCACCAATCATCCACTTATCTGAAGATGAAAGTTTTCCCCAAACTTCTGGGAGAAGCATCGTGATATTAACCAATGCATGTTCTTGGACTATTAATTTATTTTTCTTTATAGCCGATAGCAATATTGTGATAACAGTACGTATGTAAAAAAGAGGAGAATTGATGACTTGAGCAACAGCAGTGTCCTTTAATGTTAAATCTTCATTTAGAAGACGACTTCTAAATTCTGAAAAAGCTACTGCTACCTTAACGTTTGGTTCACTTAGAATATATTCCACACATGGCCTTATGACACTCAAAGAGTCTATTGCAGACATCTCTTTATCAGATTTTGCAGACAGATAGTGATTTACTAACTCTTGCGCTTGCCTTAGATGCAAAGCTCCTGTAGAATTAATAACTCCTAATCTTTCAGCAAGATCAATTGTTGCTCTTTCTGTAAGCACATTTTCTATAGGAGTATACTCATCTACATCATCACGTTGCACAAATTCTGCAATAAAGTCCATACCTAAGCTGGCAAGTGAATTACGTAACTTTATTATAGCTTTCTTCCATGCATACTCTGCGGCCATATCATAGGCTTCCATATTATATGCACCAACAATCTGCTTTTGTTGTTTGAGTGTAAGATTATTATTGCCATACTCAACAATGCCCTTTATATCTTTTATATTTGCCGGCATACTGTTTTGAGCAGAAGCCTCCCATGGCCTTATTATTTCATTCATTTCTCAAAATACTTTATATTGCCGTCTTGCGACTTCATTAAACATGCTATAATCCCATTAGTCTGAGTTAGAGCCTCAAAGGCTCTAGTTCTTGCTCCTCCTACTATTGTCTTATCTACAACAGCACTATTATCTACAATAAAATGATAACCAACAACACATCCATTGGAATTAAATATAGTTATGCCATCAAAATTCAACATAGATATAGCCAACTGAGTAAAAGCATTAAGCGTTGTAGCCGTTTGGTCAGATTTCTGTTGAATATTGTCAAATAATAATTTGATAAACCTAAAATCCGCAACTATCATCCAATACACGATTAAGGGTAGATTTATGA
>ERZ779669.899-NODE-899-length-15696-cov-6.307269_pt1 | contig 15696 bp, 10 predicted proteins | sample MGYA00511372_ERZ779669 | MGnify/ENA primary metagenome ERZ779669 (study PRJEB29588, sample SAMEA1967891) | human gut metagenome | biome: human gut; feature: human-associated habitat; material: faeces | place: Denmark | collected 2008/2010 ... | reverse complement strand
GACCTTCACCTCCTGCACCGACTTCGACTGCTACGCCGTGACCGACGAGCGCAGTGCGGGATTCTTTGCCTTGGGACTTGCCCTGGAAAACGGACAGCCGGCTGCCGTATGCTGTACATCCGGCTCGGCACTGCTCAACCTGCACCCTGCCGTGTCCGAGGCTTACTACCAGCAAGTGCCGCTGCTCGTGCTCTCTGCCGACCGTCCGGCTGCCTGGATCGGGCAGATGGACGGACAGACTTTGCCGCAACCGGGTGCATTCGGTACGATGGTGCGCAAGTGTGTAACGCTGCCCGAACCTCAGAACGACGAGGAACGCTGGATGTGCAACCGCCTTGTGTGCGAGGCGCTCTATCTTTCCACATGCCGCACAGGGGCTCCGGTGCATATCAATGTACCGATAACCGAGCCGCTATTCACATTCGACAACGAGCGACTTCCCGACGAACGCATCGTAACGCGCTGCCGACGCGACAGCCGGACAACATCGTGCGACGCCCTGTCTGAGGCTTGGTTCACGGCACGCCGGCCGATGGTGGTCATAGGACAGATGCCGTGTGGCACGATAGACAGCGGCACACTATACACACTCTCACGCTCGTTCGTCACATTGTGCGAACCTCTCGGAAGCGATGCTGTGCACTTCGATGAGGTGATACGCATAAAAAGCAGCGACGAGAATTACATGCCTGACTACATATTATATATAGGTGACACAGTCGTAAGCAAGGCCGCGCGACGCTTTCTGCGATGCTCCGGTGCTCCGTCATGCCTGCTTACGGCAGACGATTCGGTCATTACCGACCCGTTGATGCGCCTTACACACATTGCCAGATACGACAGTCCGGACGTTCTGAAGCGTCTACCCGAATTGCTCGGAGCTGACAACGAACGCAGCTGTGAGTCGCTTTCCGCGGACAACGCAGCCGACATTGCCGCAGAACGCGCACGTTTCCTGCAACTATGGAACAACGCACTCGACGCCGCCAGCCGCCATGCCGAGGACTACGAACCTGAATATTCGTCTATGGCTGCGGTGAAATACTTCGAACAGCAGCTTGCCGATATGGAATACGACTGGCACGTGCACTATGCCAACAGCTCAGCCATAAGGCTCGCAAACATATTCGCCACACACCACGTTGAGTGCAACCGAGGCGTGAACGGCATCGAAGGCAGCCTGTCAACAGCGGCAGGTCACTCCGCCGACATGGTGTTCTGTGTCATCGGTGATCTGAGCTTCTTCTACGACCAGAACGCTCTGTGGAACACTTCTCTGAAAGGTAATCTGCGCATAATCCTGCTCAACAACGGTGGAGGAAGCATATTCCGCGGATTGCCAGGACTGAGCGAAAGCGCGGCGGCGGACTCACTCGTAGCCGCATGTCACACTACAAAAGCCGAAGGCATATGCACACAGAATGACATTGGTTACATGGCGGCACACAACATGGACGAGATGCAGCTGGGCATTGTGACACTGCTGACAAGACAGGCCGAGCGTCCGATGTTACTCGAAGTGATGACCGATTCGACCAAAGACAACGACGTGATGGCCGATTACTTCAAATCGTTCAGGCCATAACCGTCATACAGAATCATATAGCATAGCCTTTCAAAAGAGTTTTACCATACCGCAAAACCGGTATACGACAATACGGAAAAAACTGTCTTATAAGGACAAATAACGCCTTAAAGCATCATAAAAAACATTGTTTTAATATACCTCAAGTAAGTAAAAAATCAAAAAATTAACACACTTTGTAAAAAAAATCGGTATTTTCTTGCTATTTGTAAAAAATTATATCTACTTTTGGAGAAATTTTTTAAACACATTAAAAATTAGTATTTATGAGAAAACTTTTACTTATTGCAGCTGTCATGTTTTCTTTAGGCAGCATGGCACAAAGCCCATTACGTTTAGCCAAAGAATTTAAAATGGCTGAAAATAATCTGAAGAAGGTGAACAATCTTATGAGAGTAAGTCTGCCTTCAGCTTCTACAATGAAAAAAGCACCGGCAAAGGCAGCTCCGGAAGGAGAATCTCGCACTTATTATCTCGACTTCTATACCAGCGCTTACGGAGTTGGTACACTTCCAGAATTCCACAAAGCAGTCAATGTTGTTTACGGTGCCGACAACAAGGTTTACATTCAGAATATGATGTATCCTTCTCTGTTCGATACTTACATTGAGGGTGAACTGAACGGAAACACAATAACCATTCCTAACGGACAGGCTATTGGTACATTTGGTGACACCTTCAATATGGTTTTGTGTAATATGGCCGTAGTAGAAGAAACCGATGGTGTATCATTTGTTCCTGATCAATCAAGCGAATTCACACTCACCGTTGATAATGAATATGGCACTATCACAAGTGGTGAAAATAGTTTCCTCGGTATAGTTACCGACGATTATCAAAATACTCTCACCGTTGGAGGAATCATGCAATTTGTACCGGAAGATTTATTCCCGGCTGCAGACGAGCATGAATACACATACGATCATGAAGGTTACGACACTCCGATGCAGACTGTAAACGGCACTCTCGAGGTAATCAGCCTCGGAGATTACAGCTACATCAAGGGTCTTATGCCTGAATTAAATCCTGACGCATGGTCATTTGCTTACATGGAGAATGGCAACCTGACATTGTCATTACCACAAATCATTGACGAGGATATGGCAGCTGTTTTCGCTGACTTCAATAAGGGTGGCCAGATTATGACCGATCCTATAGCATTCACATACGATGCTGCATCTGATTGCTACACGATGTCTGACTATACTCTTGTAAACCTGTTTGCAACTTCCAGTAACTCCTTAGGTTACAGCGACAGCTATGACAACCTCAAGATAAAAGCCACAACAACCGGTATCAACAAGGTTGAAAGCAGCGATGCTGATGTTGTTTCAACCCAATACTTCGATATCTCTGGCCGTCGCATCAACAGCGCACAGAAGGGTATCAACGTAAAGGTCATGAAATACTCTGACGGAACAACAAAGACTGTTAAGGTTATCAAGTAAAAGATACACACTTATCAAACTTTATAATCACGGCAGGCATGTCTTCAGAAAGACATGCCTGTTTTTTGTATATATACCCGACAATTAATACGGAAAACGATGTCATGCGGACACTTGTTTGCTCTTATGACAAAAAATTGATAACTTTGCCACAATTACAGGATAGCGGAAAAGCACGTCCGGACAGGCCAAGGACATGAAACCGCGACACCGAACAGATGGGAAACCATGACATAAAACAACTTACGACAACACAAAACATAACAAATATGAGCACAAGAGAATGGAAACCGATAGAAGGTTTCGACTTTAAGGAGATTCTTTTCGACGAGTACAACGGCATCGCCCGCATAACTATCAACCGACCGAGATGGCGCAACGCCTTCACGCCACGCACAACGTGGGAGATGTCGAAGGCGTTCGCATGGTGCAGGGAGGCTCAACGCATAGGCGTGGTGATACTCACCGGTGCTGGCGACAAGGCGTTCTGTTCGGGTGGCGACATGCACGTGAAAGGTCGCGGAGGATATGTAGGTGAGGACGGTGTGCCGAGACTCAACGTGCTGGACGTTCAGAAACAGATACGGTCGCTGCCAAAACCGGTGATAGCAATGGTCAACGGATATGCCATAGGCGGCGGACACGTGCTGCACCTGATGTGCGACCTCACCATAGCAAGCGACAACGCGATATTCGGACAAACCGGACCGAAGGTGGGATCGTTCGATGCCGGATTCGGCGCATCATATCTGGCACGCATCGTCGGACAGAAGAAGGCGCGCGAGATATGGTTTCTCTGCCGTCAGTATTCGGCTGAAGAGGCTGAGCGAATGGGCATGGTGAACAAGGTGGTGCCCTTCGACCAGCTGGAGGACACATGCGTGGAATGGGCCGAGAAGATGATGGAGCACAGTCCGCTCGCACTGAGAATGATAAAGGCGGGCCTGAATGCGGAACTCGACGGACAGGCGGGCATACAGGAACTTGCCGGCGACGCCACCATGCTCTACTACTTCCTGGACGAAGCTCAGGAGGGCGGCAAGGCATTCCTTGAGAAGCGCAAGCCCGACTTCAGCAAATATCCGAAGCTCCCGTAAGTCATTCTGAACGTCGTAAAGCCTCATCATCACACAACATAAAGAAACAAAAGACACCGGTAAATGAGAAGACTCACTGTAACGAAACGGACGCTCCACTTCAAGCAACCTGCCGGAACGTCGCGCGGAATATACACCACACGCACATCGTGGTTTCTGAAAATGACGTCGGACGAGGAATTGCAACGCGAAGGTTTGGGCGAATGTGCGCCCCTGCCCGACCTTAGCTGCGATGCCTCTCCCGAATATGAGCAGACGCTGAATGCCCTGTGCCGGATGTACGAGACGAGACAATCGATAGACTACGACCTGATGCGTCCGTACCCGTCGATGCTCTTCGGCATGGAGACAGCCGAAAAAAGCTTCGACAACGGCGGCACCACCATATTCGACACTCCGTTCACACACGGCGAGGAAGGCATACCGATAAACGGCCTGGTGTGGATGGGTTCGTTCGAAGAGATGATGGGCCGGCTGGAGGAAAAGATGCAGGCAGGCTTCGCATGCGTCAAGCTGAAGATAGGAGCAATAGACTTCAATCAGGAACTGGAGCTTATAAGGCACATAAGAAAACGCTTCGGCAAGGACAGCATGGAGCTGCGTGTGGATGCCAACGGCGGTTTCACTCCCGACAACGCGGCGGAAAGGCTCGAACAGCTCGCCAAATATGACATCCACTCCATAGAACAACCGATAAGACAACGACAGTGGAACGAGATGGCAAAGCTGTGCCGTGAGACTCCGCTGCCCATCGCGCTCGACGAGGAACTCATAGGTGTGAACGCCAAGGACATGAAAACCCAACTGCTCGACTTCATAAAACCACAGTACATCATACTCAAACCGTCGCTCCACGGAGGTATGCACGGCACGGAGGAATGGATAAGACTTGCCGGAGAGAGAGGCATAGGCTCGTGGATAACAAGCGCACTGGAAAGCAACGTGGGACTGAACGCGGTGGCCCAGCTTGCCGCCCGCATCTACGGACCAGGCATAAGCATGCCGCAGGGACTGGGCACAGGACAGCTTTTCACGGACAATCTGCCCATGCCGCTCGAGATAAGAAAGGACCGGTTGTGGCGCACACGATGAATCAGCAAAGCCCCTACGGCGCAACGGGACAATGGTTTAAGGAAGAAAAACAGACGCAAATATGACTCTCGACGAATTTCTTGAAGAATGGAACAACGGCGACGACTGCATAACGGTGCACACCAGCGGCTCTACAGGAAAGCCCAAACCGATGCGTGTGGAGAAGCGCCGCATGGAGGCAAGCGCACGCATCACGTGCCGTTTTCTCGGTCTGAAGCAGGGCGATACGGCTCTGCTGTGCATGCCGCTCGACTACATTGCGGGCAAGATGGTGGTGGTACGTTCGATTGTCGCCGGCCTCAGACTGATAAGCGTCAAACCGGGCGGCCATCCATTGCGCGGGCTCGACCGGTCTCCCGTTTTCGCCGCGATGGTGCCGCTTCAGGTTTACGACAGCATAAGCGACCCCGAGGAGCGCCGTCTGCTCATGGACGTCAGACAACTCATAATAGGCGGCGGAGCGGTGGACGACGCGCTGTGCGACGCTCTGAAAGACTTTCCCAACGCCGTGTGGAGCACATACGGCATGACCGAGACGCTGTCGCACATAGCCCTGCGACGGCTCAACGGACCTGAGGCGAGCGAATGGTACACGCCGTTTGAGAACGTAAGCGTAGCCACCGACGCCGACGGCTGCCTCATGATAGACGCGCCTGCCGTATGCGAAAAGCGGTTGAAGACCAACGACATAGCCGAGCTGGATGCAGACGGGCGGCGTTTCCGCATCGTCGGACGCAAGGACAACGTGGTGTGCAGCGGAGGAATAAAGATGCAGATTGAGGAAATGGAGCGGCAGCTGAAGCCGCACACGGCGTGCCGATTCATGATAACCAAGGTGAAGGACCACCGTCTGGGCGAGGCGGTGGCAATGCTTGTGGAGGGCGACGATAGCGAAACGATGCGCCGTCTATGCGAGGAGCATCTGCCGAAATACAGCCGCCCGAGACATTATATATGCGTAAGCGAGCTGCCGATGACCGCCACAGGCAAACCGGCACGGGCCGAAGCCATGAAGACAGCGCAGGCGGCAATAGGCGGAGAATGACCGAAAAGCGCGGTCAGACAGCGCTTTTCAGTTCAGCATCGACAAGATTTGTAAGTTCCACAAACTCGGCGACAGACAGCTGTTCGGGTCGGCGCGTCATACATTCGTGCTGCCAGAACTCCGGAGCTACGGTCTTGTCGCCCATTATCTGGCGCAGACTCACGCGCAGCATCTTGCGCCGCTGACCGAAGACGGTCTTCACAATGCGTTTGAACAGTGCCTCGTCACAGCCGAGATTCTCAGTTGAGTTGCGCGTCATGCGTATGACGGCGCTCTTCACTTTTGGCGGCGGATTGAACACGTTCTCGTTCACCGTGAACAGATATTCCACATCATACCACGCCTGTATGAGCACCGACAATATGCCGTACGACTTGTTTCCCGGCGCCGAAGCAATGCGCTGCGCCACCTCGCGCTGTATCATTCCCGTGCAGCAAGGTATGAGTTCCTTGTTGTCGAGCATCTTGAAGAATATCTGCGACGATATGTCGTAAGGATAGTTTCCCGTCAATACAAACTGCCGACCGTCGAACAGGCGCGACAGGTCCATGCGCAGGAAGTCGTCGCCGATGATGTTCTCGCGCAGCGCCGGATAATGACTGTTGAGCCATTCCACCGATTCCGCGTCTATCTCAACAGCCTTCAGCAGACGGTCTTTCTCCATGAGAAACTGCGTGAGCACGCCCATGCCCGGTCCAATCTCAAGCACCGGAATGTCCGGACACGCGTCCACTGTGTCTGCTATCGCCTTTGCAATGTTAAGATCGGTCAGGAAATGCTGACCGAGATTTTTCTTTGGTCTGACAGTTTTCATACGGCAAAGATAATGCAACTTGGGTGGCGGACAAAATAAATGGACCATTAATTTGAACATGCCACGCATAATGGAGGCATAAACCGCATATATACACACGAAAAAACAGCCGCCCCGGCTGCATATAAACATATAAACAGCCGACCGGTATGTGGCTCAACGGATATTCTGCGGCGAATGGGCGTAATAAAAAACTGCGGTCTCGAGCCGGAATAAGTGTTGCTTTCTCACGATTAAAGAAAACGATATTCACAGCCTCGAAATCATTTCTCTTCACTATTGATATCGTCTTCTTATGATAAAAAGAAATGATTTGGGTTAGTTTCATATTATTTTCCGTTCATATCCGTGTTGTTTTATCATGTTGAAATAAAACGATATGGACTATTTTCATATTAATCTTCCTATCTATCAGAGGTATTTTATTATGTTGAAAACAAACAATATAGGCTAATTTTATATTATTTCCCCTCCCCATCAGAGGTATTTTATTATGTAGAAAACAAACAATATAGGCTAATTTCATATTATTTCCCCTCTCCATCAGAGGTATTTTATTATGTAGAAAACAAACAATATGAGCTACTTTCATATTATTTCCCCTCTCCATCAGAGGTATTTTATTATGATGAAAACAAACAAGATATACTACTTTCAAATTATAACCGAATTATGATTTTTCCGCCTCAGTTTCCTACTCTACCCCGAAAAATAAGCGCGCATTTGCAAACAAACATTCCTTCGGGCTCAAATACGCGAATTATGAGAGCTTTACGTAATACATTGAATATCAACAACTTAATTTCAAGGCATATTTCCCCGCATTGCAAAAAGCACCATTTCGGCTTGCCAAATGGCCCATTTCGGAGGCAGAAAAGCACCATTTCGCACCCTAAAATAGGCTTAATCACATTGCGAAATGGGCAATATCAGAAAACGAAATGAACTTTTCCGGACTACGATTCGGGGTATATCGAAAGACTATAAAGCCCCAAATGGCCTCCGAAACGATTATTTTAACATTCCTTCACACCTCTTTTGCGAAAATATTTTGTCAAAATTATGTCAAGAAAAATCGTAAGTTCGCCTCCTGAGTTTTCATTAAAGACGCCGGCGACGGCAGCGATGAATGGTCCGGAATGTATTCACTGCAACAACCGGAAGAATGCATCGCACTGTCAAGGATGATTCATCGGCTGTAGCAACTTGAGTTTATCATATGCGAGAAAACGCGCTCTCACGGTTTATACCGCTCCACCTTGTCCGGAAGTTTTTCTTCATTCTTTGGCATTTCATAAGGAAAAACAATCTGCACCGTATTCCCACCGGACCTACAACCACACAAAAAAGCGGACACAACGGGCCGACGTCAACACGCCGGAAACACGCTGTGTCCGCATTATTCATATGTAACAGGCGACCGCGGCCCGTGCAGAGCCGCGCCGCAATGCCACATGTTTATTTCTCAGGAATGTTCTCGAGAGTCTTCGTAAGCAGAGTCCAGAACGGCTCTATTGACTCGATGAGACAACGCTCGTTGGTTGTGTGCGGCGAACGGATTGTAGGACCGAACGACACAACGTCGAGCTGCGGATACTTGCCAAGGATGATGGAGCACTCCAGTCCGGCGTGATCGACAACCACCTGTGCCTCCTTACCGAAGAGTTCCTTATATTTCGTGGTGATGAGATGGAGTATCTCGCTCTTTGTGTTAGGATCCCATCCGCAGTAGTCGCCCGAAGTCTCAACGCGCATGCCGGCCATGTTGAATGTGCTCTGCAGCGTGTTTACGATATACTCCTTGTAGCTTTCGCGTGAGCCGCGTGCGAGAATCTTGAAGTTTGCCTTGCCTTCGCCAATCTCGATAATGGCGAGGTTTGAGGAAGTCTCTACAACTGAAGGGAACGACGGAATCATACGCATCACGCCGTTGTGGCATCCGTAGATGGCGTCGATGAGGTTGTCCTGTATGTCCTCAGGCACTTCCATTGCCGGAGTCTCCACATCTTCTACGAAGAAATGTATATCGTTCTCTATGCCTGCGAACTCGTCGTTGAACAGCACACGGTATTCCTCGACCATATTTTTCAGCTCCTCCACGTTCTCCTTCGGCAGTGTCAGCACTGTCTCACACTCGAACGGGATGGCGTTGCGCATGTTGCCGCCGTGCCATGTGGCCAGGCGTGCGTCGAGCTCTGCCACAGCGTCGCGTACGAAGCGCACCATGAGCTTGTTGGCATTGGCGCGACCAAGATGAATTTCCAGACCGGAGTGTCCGCCCTTAAGTCCTTTGAGCACTACGCGTACGGCAGCATCGGTGCTGTCGGTTGCCACCTCTTTATATTCGAGAGTAGCTGTCACATCCACTCCACCTGCGCTACCTATACAGAACTGTCCCCATGTCTCAGAGTCGAGGTTTAGCAGGATGTCGCCGTGCATCTGTCCTGCCGGCAGATCGTTGGCACCATACATACCGGTCTCTTCATCAGCAGTGATGAGTCCTTCTATAGGTCCGTGCACGAGAGTCTTGTCCTCCATCACAGCCATTATTGCAGCCACGCCTATACCGTCGTCGGCTCCGAGAGTGGTGTTGCGTGCCTTAACCCATTCACCGTCAACCCAAGCCTCGATAGGATCGGTCTCGAAGTTGTGTGTGCTTTCCTTGCTTTTCTGCGGCACCATATCCATGTGTGCCTGCATGATGACACCCTTGCGGTTCTCCATTCCCGGAGTGGCAGGCTTGCGCATTACGATGTTTCCTGCCGGATCCTTGAATGCCTCTACACCGGCATTCTTGGCAAAATCGAGCAAAAACTGCTGCACTTTCTCAAGATGTCCTGACGGACGCGGTACTTGCGTGAGGGCATGGAAGTTTTTCCATACGCACTCAGGCTTCAGGTTTGTAATTTCACTCATAGCTTTTATCTATTAATGTTAAAGTTATATCATTCGTTTCCAACGGTCACGGCCTCCGTTTCCCTTTTACGTTTCTTGGTGAACGCGAGCGCCATCCACGCATATATGCCCAGCAGAATGACCAGTAGCGTCTGCACCGAGTGCACTATCAGCACGAAGTAGAGAGCGTCGGTCTCGCCCACTCCATAGAGTATGAGCATGGTTTTCACGGCGAAATGCCACGGTCCGGCTCCGTTCGGCGTCGGCACTATCACGGCAATGCTTCCCACGATGAACGTCACCAGGGCGCACGCCATGCCCAGTCCAGAGGTGGCCTCGAAGCAGAAGAACGTGAGATAGTAGTGAAGGAAATAGCTCACCCATATACCCAGGGTGAACAACACGTACAAAGGCATGTTCTTAACGCCGCGAAGCGAGAACACGCCCTGCATCAGTCCGCTTATGGTACACTTCACCTTATTATATATTGAGAACCTCCGCAGGAGATACCATAACAATATCAGCACCGCCACAGCGCACACGGCTGTCACCACATAGCCAGTGGTCGAGAAACGGTCGAACATTATCTCGATGTTCGTTCCCGTGCGGCTGAAGAACCGATCGAACACGCGCAGCTGGAAAAACAGCGTCAGCAGCGTTATGGCGAGCACGAGCAGCGAGTCGATAATACGCTCGGTGACCACCGTGCCCAGAGCCTTAGTGAACGACACACCGTCGTAGCGCTTGAGCACTCCGCAACGTGCGAACTCGCCGATGCGCGGCACCACGAGGCTGACGGCATAAGAAAGAAATATGGAATTGATGCTTGTAGATGCACGGGGATACTCGCCTATGGGGTTGAGACTCATCTGCCAGCGCCATCCACGGAACATCTGCGCCAATATGCCAAAGGGGAAAGACAACAACATCCAAGTCCAGTCCATTTCATGGAGAACCACCCGACTGACATTTTTAAAATCGAAGTCACGATACATCCAGTATAGTATTACTCCGCCAAGTAACAGCGAAAACACTACCTTCAGTATGTCGTTGAATGTTTTTCTGCGTTCCAATGTTTCTGTACGAAATATTTATTGTTCTATATATAATGCAAATGTACGAAAAAAGACTCGTATAATGTAATTATATGAAACTAATAAACATTTTTTAGCTTCATGAAGGCAGGATTTTCACCTCCGGCATGGCGCATGGCGAAAATTGCGGCACAACGGGCTTAAAGCCGTTGGAATACACATCGAAAAAACGGACGATTTATGCCAAATTGGCGTTTCGCTTGCCACTATGTCAGTTTTATTGATAAAAATATGACATATTGTACACTTTCAGACCGATTTTATAGGCTTTCATTGATGTACGTCAATAAAAGTCCATATTCGGCTATTTTTGAACCAAAAGTGTTTGCACGGTACGCTATTAGCAAGTATCTTTGCAGCGTCGAAAAGACAAAAGGATAACAAATTAACAATTAAAAGAAAGGTAAAAAGATTATGTTAACATTCATTACATTTGCCGTTGTAGCAATCATGATTGCTAAGGCAGTAAGCTTAGGACACAAGATCGACCTTCAGAAATAAGGTCAGTCTCCTGTCTTCTTCTTTAAGAAGAATTTTATTAAACGTTTATATAGAAAAGCGGGGAATCGGCATCGACCGGTTTCCCGTTTTTTCGTATGCGGCAAACACTGCACGAGCAACGGCAGGACGTAAGCCTGCGACAACGGAACATCCATACGATGGCGGTGGCACATATATACATGTGCAGCGGCTAATCCGTGCGATGACCATGACATATCTGTGCAACTACGGCGGCATACACATGCAATGGCTGCGAAACATTTACGCAATGACGACTGCGCAAACCATCATCATCCATACAACACTACATATATAACGGCCCGAATAAACACAGAACGCATCACGCAGCGGCACCCGCCGGCCGCCCCACTCCGCATAAGGAAACAAAAAAACGGATGCATCTTTGCGATACATCCGGAACTCTGTTGGGATACTCGGACTCGAACCAAGAATGACAGGACCAGAATCTGTAGTGTTACCATTACACCATATCCCAATTTGTTGCTTGCGTCTTCATTTCTGAATTGCACTGCAAAGGTACACAAAATTTTTAAACTACAAACATTTTTCGTGACTTTTTTCTAAAAAAAATAAATAAACGGCCTTTTTAGCGTGTTTTTCAGATTATTCAATGTAACTTTGTACATTATAATAAATAAAAACAATATCAAAACAATACAAACCGATACACACGGCAAGAGCTTCTCAAACCTAAAAAAGAAACTCAAGCCAAATCAAAGAAACAAATTTAAGTAAATGGAAACAAAAAACAGACTGGTTGACACAATAACTAAAGGAATTCAGGAAAAAAAAGGACAAAACATAACCATTGTTGACCTCCGCCACATCGACGGAGCGATAACCAACTACTTCGTGATATGTCAGGGCGGCTCACCGATGCAGGTTGAAGCCATCGCCTCGTCGATAGAAGACATGGTGCGCGAGGGTGTCGGCGAGAAGCCGGCCAACGTCGTGGGACTCGGAAACAGCCAATGGGTGGCAATGGACTACATAGACGTGATGGTACACATATTCCTTCCGGAGACGCGAGAGTTCTACAATCTCGAGAATCTGTGGGAAGACGCCGAAATGACACACGTGCCCGACATAAACTGACAAATAACGGTCAGACCGGGAAAAACTTATCAACACACAATACTGGCATTGATTTAGCATCTATATAAAATTATGGACAACAAAGAAAACAAACATCAGAACGACAATAACCAGCCGAAGATGCCTAAATTCAATATGAACTGGATATACACAGTCATACTGATAGCGCTGTGCATTCTGTTCATCACGGGCGGAGGCGACGCACTCGCCATAGGCAGCTCGGCAAAACAAGAGGCCACATACACCAAGTTCAAGGAGTATGTGGAAAAAGGCTATGCCAAGAGCGTGGTGATCAACAAGGACCGAAGCACCATAACTATGTACGTGAAAGCCAAGAACATACGCGACGTGTTCGGCAAGAATGCCCAGCAGGTGGGTCCGGAACCGTCGGTGAAGGTGGAGTTCGGCTCCGTGGACGAGCTTGAGAAATATCTCACTTCCATGCAGAAGGCCGGAAAGATAACCGACTTCAGCTATGAGAACGAGAAAGGCAACTCGTTCATGAACCTGCTCATCAACCTCTCACCGTTCATCCTTGGCATCGCGCTGTGGATACTGCTCATGCGCCGCATGGGCGGAGGCAACGCCGGCGGAGGTGTGTTCAGCGTGGGCAAAAGCAAGGCACGCATGTACGAGAAGGGCAACGACTTGGGCATAACATTCAAGGATGTGGCCGGACAGGCTGCCGCCAAGCAGGAGGTACAGGAGATTGTCGAGTTCCTCAAAGAACCGCAGAAATACACCGACCTGGGAGGAAAGATACCTAAGGGCGCACTGCTCGTAGGTCCTCCGGGAACAGGAAAGACCCTGTTGGCGAAAGCAGTGGCAGGCGAGGCAGGCGTACCGTTCTTCTCGATGAGCGGTTCCGACTTCGTAGAGATGTTCGTCGGCGTGGGTGCAAGCCGCGTGCGCGACCTCTTCAGACAAGCAAAGGAGAAAGCGCCGTGCATCATCTTCATTGACGAGATCGATGCCGTGGGACGCGCAAGAAGCAAGAACCCGGCCATGGGAGGCAACGACGAGCGTGAGAATACTCTTAACGCGCTGCTCATAGAAATGGATGGATTCGGAACCAACAGCGGCGTCATCATACTGGCAGCGACCAACCGTGCCGACATGCTCGACAAGGCATTGCTGCGCGCAGGACGATTCGACAGACAGATAAACGTGGATCTGCCCGACCTTACAGAGCGTAAGGAGATATTCCAGGTACACCTGCGTCCGGTGAAGACCGACAATACCGTGGACATAGACTTCCTCGCACGACAGACTCCAGGATTCTCGGGTGCCGACATAGCAAACGTATGCAACGAGGCCGCCCTCATCGCAGCACGTCACAACAAGAAGGCCGTGGGCAAGCAGGATTTCCTCGACGCCGTGGACAGAATAATCGGAGGACTGGAGAAAAAGACCAAAGTGATGACCTACGACGAGAAGCGCACCATCGCGCTCCACGAGGCAGGACACGCCACTGTGTCGTGGTTCTGCGAATATGCCAACCCGCTTGTCAAGGTGAGCATCGTACCGCGCGGACGTGCTCTCGGCGCTGCTTGGTATCTGCCTGAGGAGCGTCAGATAACGACAAAGGAACAGATGCTCGACGAAATGTGCGCACTGCTCGGCGGACGTGCCGCAGAGGAGCTGTGCAACGGACAGATATCCACAGGAGCCATGAACGACCTTGAGCGCGCCACAAAGAGTGCTTACGGCATGGTGGCATACGCCGGAATGAGCGATAAGCTGCCGAACATCTGCTATTACAACAATCAGGAATACCAGTTCCAGCGTCCCTATTCCGAGACAACGGCAAAGATAATTGACGACGAGGTGCTCAAGATGATAAACGAGCAGTACAAACGCGCCAAGGATCTGCTTACCGAGCACAAGGAAGGACACCGACAGCTGGCCGAACTGCTGCTCAAGCGTGAGGTGATATTCGCCGAAGACGTGGAGAAAATATTCGGCAAACGTCCGTGGATAAGCCGCTCACAGGAGATAATGGCCGAGGAAGAGGACAACGCTCCGAAGCTTGAGGACATGCCCGACATCGTGAAAGAGGCCCAGGCCGAGCACGAGAGATCACTTGAGAACAAGTCGGCCGACACCGACAACAAGCCGGAACCGTCCGACAATGACGACAAGAAAGACGAGAAATAAGAAACAATAAGTGCACTATGAGTGAGAAAATGAAAAACCTTATCACACGCTCCATAACCGGCGTATTGTTCGTCGCGATTATCGTGGTGTGTTTCATGCGCCCCGAAGCTATGATATTGCTTTTCGCGCTTGTCACCGGACTGACTGTCTGGGAGTACACCGGACTGGTGAATCAGATTGACGGAGTGACGGTGAACAGGTTCATCTCCACCGCAGCCGGCGTCTATCTGTTTCTTGCGATAGCCGGCTTCTGCAGCGGCATAACGCCGTCGGCAGTGTTCATCCCCTATCTCCTGAGCGTCATCTACCTGTTCATCAGCGAGCTGTACACCGAAAGCAAAAACGCCATAAACAACTGGGCATACACCATGCTTTCGCAGATGTACGTGGCCTTGCCGCTCGCCACCATAAACATACTGGCGTTCAGAGACATCGGCGGACAGGTTGTGTTCAGCTATCTCACGCCGCTTAGCATCTTCATCTTCCTTTGGGCAAACGATACGGGAGCCTACTGCTTCGGCTCGCTCTTCGGCAAACACAAGCTGTTTCCGAGAATAAGCCCGGGTAAGACATGGGAAGGCAGCGTGGGCGGAGGCATCCTCGTGCTGGTGGTTGCCGCCATAATAGGTTATCTGGAAAGCAGCAACGCCGACCAGATGGTGGGCGGAAGCACGATGTCAATACCCGAATGGATGGGCATGGGACTCGTCGTTGTGTTCTTCGGAACATGGGGCGACCTCGTGGAATCGCTCTTCAAGCGCACGCTTGGCATAAAAGACAGCGGCAACATTCTGCCCGGACACGGAGGCATGCTCGACCGTTTCGACTCGTCGCTCATGGCCATGCCGGCTG
>ERZ779669.886-NODE-886-length-15928-cov-2.944686_pt1 | contig 15928 bp, 13 predicted proteins | sample MGYA00511372_ERZ779669 | MGnify/ENA primary metagenome ERZ779669 (study PRJEB29588, sample SAMEA1967891) | human gut metagenome | biome: human gut; feature: human-associated habitat; material: faeces | place: Denmark | collected 2008/2010 ... | reverse complement strand
TAAGTGCCTGCGGCACACGGTATGTCTCGTAGCACAGCATGGATATGGCGTTGCTTTGCACCAGATTGCCGATTCCGAACGAGGCGCACACCGTGAAGATGCAGAACAAGACAGCGAGCCATTTCATGCCCATTCCCCGTTCCAAGGCATACATGGGGCCTCCCAGCATTTTGCCTTGCGGGGTACGGATGCGGTATTTGACGGCCAGCAGTCCTTCGGCATACTTGGTCGAGATGCCCAACACGCCGGTCAGCCAGCACCAGAATACGGCGCCCGGTCCTCCTAACGTGATGGCCGTGGCTACGCCTACGATATTCCCCGTGCCGATGGTGGCTGCCAACGCTGTGGCCAACGCGCCGAACTGGCTGACGTCTCCCTGCCCCGACTTGTCCGACTGTACCGAGAGCCGGATGGCTTTGAACAGTTTGCGTTGCGGAAAGCGCAGCCGTACGGTTAAAAACAAGTGGGTGCCTAACAGGATAATCACCATGGGCCATCCCCAGAGCCAGTCGCTGCACGACTTGATGAGTGCGCTAAGTGTTTCTGCCATATGGGTTATCTTCAGTCGTTGGTCAGTTTACCTCCCTGCCATCCGTATACTTTCGTATGGATTTCGTGGCAGATATGTTCAAAGTCTTTCTCTTCGTCCAAATCGCCGTGCACCATAAGGAGCAGGGGGAGCGGCGAGAGGTCGGCAGCGTAAGGAGGCTGTATATAGGTGCGATGTTCCCACAACCGGCAACCGCAAGCCGATGCGCCGTGCGGCTATGTCGGTAGTGGGCGGCTCCACTTCCAGCACGATGGGTTGTCCGGCGTGCCGGATGAAAGTGTCGAGGATGCGTCGTCCCAATCCGCCGCCGCGTAGGGAAGGGCAGGTGGCCAGATGCTCTCCGTAGAGGAATCCGTCCAAGGTCCAATAGTTGAACAGTCCGGCAAACGTCCCGTTTTCTACAACGACCTGAGGGTGGAAAAGCGGATTGTGGTCGGTGTATTGACGTTGTCGGTCCAGGGGGCGTCGTTCTTCGGGCGGGAAAGCGTCCGTCATGAGCCGTTCGGCTTCAGCATAATACGGGTCTGTCGTTTTTACGGGTATAAGTTCCATTCTGTTTGTTTTTTAGATTATAGGTCACAAAAATACAAAGATCGTTTTGTTTTATCCACAAAAAAACGTAATTTTGTTATAAAACGTAAGGAAAAAGAAGAAATGACGGAACTTTTATGGCTGTTCGCCGGTTTGATATGTGGTGCCGGTGTTGTTTTTTTGTGGACGAAGGCGCGTATGTCTTCCCTGCAAACCCTGTTGCAGGTCCGTGAGGAAGAGATGGAAAAACGCCGGAGCGAGATGGAAGAATCAGTTGAACGGCAGTCGCAGGATTTCAAGGAACGCGAAGAACGCATGGAGAACCATTTGGCAGCGTTGCAGGAACGGTGCGAGGCGCTGAATCGCGAGAACAAAGGGCTGGCTGCCGACAAGCAGACGTTGGAAAAAGAATTGGTGTTGGTGCGCGAACAGATGGTGCGCGAGGGCGAAGAGCGCAACCGCCGTTTCAAGGAACAACTGAATCTCATGCAAGAGCAGTTGCAGAACGCTACCCGTGAAATATTGGGACAGCGTACCCGTGAACTTTCGCAGCAGAACACGGTGCAGATGACGGCTATCATAGACCCGCTGAAAGAGACCATCCGGGAAATGCGTACGGCCATGGACAGCAGCCGCGACACGCATAATAAGAATACGGCTTCACTGGAGAAAGCCATCGAGGAAGTGATGAGGCGTACGCGTGAAATCGGGGCTGAGGCTGACAAGCTGGCTTCGGCGTTGCGCAACGAGAACAAGGTGCAAGGGAATTGGGGCGAGTTGATTCTGGACGAGTTGCTGGAAAGCCAAGGGCTGAAGGAAGGCATACATTACGAGAAGCAGGTGACCCTACGCGACCGTGCCGGTAAAGCCATCCTGAACGAAGAGTCCGGGAAGCGGATGATTCCCGATACCATTCTGCATTATCCCGACGGAAAAGATGCGGTAATCGACTCCAAGGTGTCGCTTACGGCTTTTGTGGACTATCAGAACGCCGAGACGGACGACGCGCGTGCCGAAGCCCTACAGCGGCATGTCAGGAGCGTACGGCAGCATGTGGCCGAATTGGCCCGCAAGGATTACAGTGCGTACATCAAGTTGCCGCGTCAGGCTTTGAATTACGTCATCATGTTCGTACCCAACGAAGGGGCGCTCCAGTTGGCGTTGGCAGAAGCACCGGAGTTGTGGCGTGAGGCATTCTCCAAAGGGGTGTTCATCACCGGTGAGCAGAATCTTACGGCGGCACTCCGCATTATCCAGATAGCCTGGACCCAAATGCAACAGGCTCAGAACCAGGAGGCCATCTACGATACGGCTCGGATGTTGCTCGACCGCGTGGCCGATTTTATCGGCCATTTCGAGACGGTGGGACAGAAGTTGCAAGATGCTTCGTCCTCCTTTACCAAGGCTGCCGACAAGCTGAAGGACGGGCGGTTGAGCGTGGTGGGAGCTGCCAACAAACTTATCAAGTTGGGTGCCAAGGCCAGTGCCAAGAAGGTGATTCCCGAGGAGAACGAACCGTGGCACGGAGTGGAAGGAACGGCGGAGACGGGTGCGAACCTCCCGGGGTGACTCTTTTTGCGACTTTGATTTAAGATAGGTCTTTCGTGGTTTTGCTGTCTTTTTGATAGTAAAACCACGTTTTTTGTTTTGTGCATGCCCTGAAACCATGCAGGTTTTAGAGGGAGTTTAGATCGTTTTTGAATACAATTTTTAGCGTTTCCGGTAGATTTTTTTTGTCTTTTTAAGTCTAAATGCGTTTCAATCTCAAGCGAATGATTTTCCGTTTGGCTGAGAAAACATATTTTTTCTCCGCATGTCGTTTGAGAGCTGTCCTCATGTTGGGCCGGAATATGCCAGAAAACGAAGCGTGGACAAGCTTTTCCGGTTCGTTTTTACGCTATTTGAAGTGCTTCCGTTCGCAAAAAACGGATGTCAAAATGGCATGTAAATCCGCTTTGCGCTTCCTCGCCCTCCGGCCGTTTGCGTTACGTCTTGCTTTCCGGCGGTGCAGGATGTAGCCCGAAAGCCTTATGGGCTGTCAGATTGCCTTTTCGCAACCCCGTGAGAATCCCGTATTTCCGTAGACTTCCGTATCGGGGCGTAAATAACGGATTCTCGTGGAGTCCGGTTTGACTTTTTGACAGGATTAAATGACTTCTTTCCTCTTTGCGGTTAAAGCGAATTGGTCGGAAGAAGTCTTGACCAGTTCGAATCCTAAGTTTTTCAAAAGGTCGTTGATTTCATATTTAAGGTTACTTATTTTCCGTTTGGATGCCGGCGAACCGTCGAAGAAATTCTCATTGAATACGGTATTGAGTTCCGTGAATGAGATTTCGTGTGTGGGAGCTTTAAGGAGATAATCCAGTAAGGTCGCCACTTGGCGGCGGCTTGGGCGGGTCGTGCCGTCTATGGTGATTTCGTTGGTATAACGGTTCACCCGTATTTTTTTGAATTCGCATTCCGATGTGTCGGCTATCATGTCGCTCAGTTCCGGATGGAGTTTTTGCTGATGGCGGAAATACCATACCAGCATGGCGACAACCAGGCATAAGCAAATGAAGGCTATCCCCATCCAGTAATAGGCGTGGAAAATCAGGTTTTGCGTAAACTTCACGGCAGACGAGGGCAAAGTTCCATTGTCGCAGTAGGCATCCCATTTCATGCAATGGTGCAGGCTGACGGTGGCTCCGATGACAGCCGTAAGGATTAAGGCGATGCCTAATGATACAATAAAGGTAAGTTTGTGTTTCATGTTTTGCATTCGATGTATAGATTAATGTCTTACAAATTTAAAAGTTTAGTTTGAGAAATCAAAGCAACCGGGAGTTTTTTTGGTGAATGAAATCCGGAAAAAACATTCGGATGCTGAAAAAGAAAAAATAAACGTTACTTTTAGCGTTTTCTTTAAGCGTTGAATATCAGTGATTTGATATTTTCTGATATTATTTGATACCGGATCTGATAAGATTTGATAACGAAAAGTTGTTTATATTGTTTCTGTTGCGTTACTTTGTAGGACTTGGTTACTTCAATAAAGATGTGAGACTATGAAGTGTGGCTTTTTAGGATTAATGGTGATGTGCTGGGTCGGACTGCAATCCTATGCCCAAGGTCCGGGCTTTTGGATAAATCGCTCACGCTCGGCAGACTTCGGGCAAGCTCGGTCTGCGCTTGCTTATTCGCGATTTTCGCAGTTTGAAGGTCTCGATACCCTTTACCGTAAGGTGAAAGGTTTCGGGGTGGGCTTGCCGCAGGAAAAGGCGTATCTCCATTTGGACAACACCTGCTATTTCCTCGGCGATACCATTTGGTACAAAGGGAAGTGCCACGGTTCGCCTTTACAACAACAGCAAGCGGACGGCTGTCAGTGTCGAGGCTGTGGGCGTTACGGACAGCGGGCGGTATATGCAATATAACAGTGTGCGGTAAACAAACGAAGTGGTATGAGTATCAAAAAGAGAACAATATGAGGAATTCAATATTCATTAAAATGCAGGCTTTTTTTCTTGCTTGCATGTTGCCTGCCTTTTTATTTGGAAAAGGTGAGGTCGTCTACACCTGTTTGCAGTCTCTGTATTCCAATAATGCAGGAGGATGGAATATCGAGAAGGTCGTATTGTCCGATACGGCTACGGTGGTGAGTTTTTCCGTAAGTTTCAAACCTTATTCTTGGATTCAAATGGCTTCGAGCACTTATTTGAGTGACGAGAAAGCTGTGGAGTATCCCGTAAGAAAGGCTGTAGGACTGACGCTGGACGAGAAGTTCTACATGCCTAAAAGCGGAAAGACGGAGTTTCAGTTGATTTTTGCCCCTATGCCCAAAGATACGAAGATATTCGATATGATAGAAGGGGACGGACGTGACATGGCATGTTGGTACGGACTGCATGATGCCAAGTCGAAAGTGAAGATGCCTGTGGCTCGGGAAGAAGTGGATGCAGAAGAAGTGGGGGAAAACATGTTCCGGACAGGCAAGGCTGTGGTACGGGGCAAGATAGAAGGTTACAAACCTGGGTGGGGATATGGTATTGTGGCGGTGACCGACAATACGTTGGGAAGCCGTCCCGAAAACACATCGTCTACACTGATTCGCTCGGATGGCACTTTTTGCATAGAGTGGCTCTTGGAGCATCCCATGTGGGACGAACTGAAGCCAGGGTATGGGCCGGACATTCCAGTCTATGTGCGTCCGGGCGACACGCTCGACTTGGTGATAAAGGCGAAGGGTGAGGGGATTGAGTCTGTAGAATACACCAGCAGTAATCCCAAAGGATGTTATGAGAATTTGCTGAAATGCAAGATGCCGGAAGTCTATGCCGAATGGGAGTGTAAGGGAGAGATTTGGAAGACGCTTACCGATGAGGAGTTTTGGGCTATGACGAAGGAGACAATGGAAACGGGAAATCGGCTTTGTGATTATTTTGTATGGAAATACGGGCTGTCTCCATGGGAGGCACATTTCCTGAAAGCCCGGCAGCAGGTGGCGGTGGTAATCAACCAGACCGTATTGGCCAACTGGATGCTGTCGAGCCGGTATGGCTATTATCCACCGAATGAGGAACTGCGGAGGGATTTTTACGAAGGCAATGATTATTCCTTATACAAAGTGTTGAATGAGATGCCCACGGACGACCCGTCCATGTCCTTTATTCCTTATTTTCGCGCAATGGTGTCACGGATGAAGGACATGCAGCCCATGACGGATGCTTGGTCTTTGGCTTCGATGGGAGACGTGGACTGGTCGGATGTGGAGGGACAACGGTTGATGGATAGCTTACAAGTGGAAGCACTTCGGGGTGTCATGGGGTTCAAGGAGATTCCTTATTTGGTTCAAGCTTATCTCGTTAACAAAGTCTGTGACTTGCCCGACTTCCTGACTCCGGAAGGACGGAAAGAAATTGTGGAGTATAGGGCAGCTTGCCTCACGAATCCTTATTTGAAAAGGAAAATATGGAATTTGGCTTCCGACTATGCCCAGCCGCTTCCGGCTACAACGAAGTTGGAGGGAAAGGCACTTGAGATATTGCAGCCGATTGTGGACAAATATAAAGGGAAATATGTGCAGATAGAATGGATGAAACCCGGAAAAAGCGGTTTTGATTTCGTGAATAACCGGATGGTCAATTTGATACCCGACTTCCGGAACCATAAAGATTTGCAGTTCGTATTTTTGTTCAGTGCCAATACTTGTACGAAAGAGGAGTTCGAGCAATTTGTGAAAGCGTATTTGCCGGGTGAACCCTGTTATTGGTTGGATTTTGAAGAAAGCAGTATTTTGCGCGCACAACTTCTACTTCCTAATTATATAAAAGATATTACGTTGAACCGAGAAGGGGAGGTGTTGTCTACACCGCTTTATACAGCGGATGAGAGGCAGTTCCGTCGGAGTTTACGTGAATTATTAGAAAAAGAAGAATGATGAATAGGAAAAAATTCTTGTGGTTGATGGCAGCATTACTGCCGACCACGCTATTGGGAAAAGGTGAAGTGGTCTACACCCGTTTGCAGTCCTTCTATTCCAATGCGGGGATGGTGACCATAGACAAGGTGGTGCTGTCCGATACGGCCACGGTCATGTATTGCACGGCGAAAGGGAAAATCAACTCTTGGTTTCAATTCGTACCGTCCACGTACCTGAGCGATGAAGAGGATGCGCGTTATCCCGTGAAGGGGGCTGTGGGGCTGACCTTGGGCGAGAAATGCTATATTCCGAAAGCCGGGCAGTTGGAGTTCCGTTTGCTCTTTGAACCGATGCCGGAGGACACGAAGATATTCGACCTGATAGAGGGGACGGAAAAGGATATGTTCCGCATCTATGGCATCCACGATGCCAAGGCCAAGGTAAAGATTCCGGAGGCCAAAGAAGAGATAGACGCGGAAGAGACCTCCGAGAAGATGTTCCGAAAAGGAAAGGCCGTGGTGCGCGGCAAGATAGAGGGCTATTCCCGGGATTGGAACAAGGGCGTTTTGCTTTTTGATGTCAGTTTCTTGGGGCAAGGGAGGGTAGTGCCTTTTCCCATAAGTCGGCCTTGCACGGCTTTGGAACCGGACGGGACATTCTATGCGGAACTTTCTTTGGATCATCCTATATGGGCAGATATGGTGTTGGGAGGCGAAAATACGGCTGTTCCTTTCTATGTCCGTCCTGGTGATACGCTTGACATTACCGTGAAAGGAATGTTGGAAAAGGATGTGACAGTGGACTACGCCAGTAGCCATCCGAGAGGCTGTTATGAGAACTTGTTGAAGCATCAGTACGTGCCGGTCATCTATTACGGATGGGAACGTTTGTCGGATTATGGACGGAACTTGGACACTGAATATTTCTTGAAGAATGTGGACGAGAGTGTAGCGGAAAACATGCGGCTTTGCGACTATGTGGCATGGAAGTACAAGCTTTCTCCATGGGAGACGCACCTTTTGAAAAACCGTCAAAGGTTTGAATTGACAGACCGTTATTTGTTCATGGCCAGTCGGTTGTTCGAAGAAAAGGTAGAACGTCCGAGAAAATATCCTGTGGAAAAAGAAGACTATGTAGGTTATGATTATTCTGCCTATAAGGTGTTAAACATTCTTTCTTTGGATGATCCGTCGCTTTCTTTCTTGCCTTATAGTTTAGGATATCCTCCGTCCATCAGTATGACATATATGATGGCTTTTCTTGATATGTATGCTTTTTGGGATAATTCTTCTGAAACAGAACCTTTGGACTATGCGAAAGTAGAAATCGAAAAAGACAGTCTTCAAGTGAAAACGTTGCGTGAACTGACCGGTACAGAGGGGACTCCTTGGGCTGTGCAAGCCTATCTCACCCAAAAAATGACTGGTTTACAAGGGGAATGGAGCATAGGCCAACGCGAAAAGTTGGCAGACTTCTTGTCATCTTCCTATCTGACTTACCCCTACTTCAAGGAGAAAATAAAGGAATTGAACCGTTTGGCCGGGGTTTCCTCTTCATGGGTCTATGAAATGCCGGAGGAGAAAGGCCGCCGTGAGATGGAATCTATTTTAAATAGGTATAAGGGGCGGTATGTGCAGGTGATTTGGCTTTCTGACCCGAATGAGGATTGGGGCTTCTGTTCCAATTCATCCGTGAAGAACATTATGGCCGATCATGAAAGTTTTCCGGACTTGCAAATCATCGCGATAGTCAATAGGGAGGCGTATTCAGATGAAAACAGGTTCGCGCAAATAAGGAAAGAGTTGTCTGCACCAGTGGTTCATATTGAGGACAGCGAAAGTTACCTCAAACAACAGGAGTTGTTCCATTTCTACAGCAGTGGCAAGCAGATGACTTTCGACCGCAACGGGTTGGTTTTCAAACAACCGCTTGACATGAAAAACGAAACGATGTTCCGTGACCGGTTCCGTCGTATATTGAAAGCGGAAAAAGAGATGCAATGATGGCAATGGAGGAAAACAGTGACCGTGTTGGGAAATGCGTTTCCAAAGGAAAGCAGATGGCAGACGGGACAGGCATTTACTTTTACTTGTTCCTGTGCTTGTTTGCCGCCTGTTTTTTTCCTCCGGTGAGAGGCTTTTCAGAGGAATGGCTAAGGCCGAAATGGGTCTTGGCCGAAACAACAGGGCTGTTGGTGCTTTTGACATTAGGAATACAGGTGCTTGTGGCCTGCAAGCATCGGAATCCCGGATGGCGGGTTCTTTTGCGGTGGGGACGTGTAGAGGACGCGTTTTGTGAAGCTTTGGTGGCCGTGGCCTTTATGGAAGCGGTGTACGCAATAGGCCGGATGTATCGGGACGGGCAAGGAATGCCGGCATCCGGCACGTTCGATAACCCTGCCGGATTGGCTTTCTGTCTTTGTGCCGCCTTGCCTTTCCATGTCTGTTTATGGCAAAGGTGGACGAGGAGGATTGGGTATCGTGTTGCCCTTGCTGTGAGTGGTCTGGCCGTTTGGGTTGCCATATTGTGCACGGAGTCCCGCACCGGATGGATTTGCTTGGCGTTGTATGCCGCTTTGTGGTTGCAAAAACAGTGGAAAGGTCATCGTACGATGAAACTGACGATTCTGGCGGTATTGGCTGCTGGTTTGGCCTGGAGTATTTCGGTTGTCAAGACGGATTCTACTAATGGTCGCCGTTTCATATTGGAACGTTCATGGGAACTGGTTCAGGCACACCCTTTTGCCGGATACGGATCCGGTGGCTTCCTGCGTGAGTATATGCCCCAGCAGGCCGATTACTTCAGACGGCACGCTGATAGCGGATATGCGTGGTTGGCCGGCGAGGTGTATCATCCGCTGAACGAATTCGTATGGGTATGGATTGAGTTCGGTTTGCCGGGAATATTATTGTTATTGGGGGCTTTGGCTTGGCTTTTGGCCGGATTGTTCCGGAGGCGCGACATCTTTTCCCGTATGCTGGCCGTTTCTTTATGTGCAAGCGTTATTTTTGCCATGTTTTCCTATCCGTTGAAATATCCGTTGGCTTCCGTAATAGGCATAGTGGCTATGTGGCGCGTGTGTGCCGGTATGTCAGGACGGATAAAGATGAATGAGTGGGGTTGGCGTTGGGTAGGCATGGCCGGAGTCGTGGTGTCGGTTGTGGCGTTGATAAAGGTGTCCGTTGCCTATTCCTATGAATATGAATGGAGCCGGGTGGCTCGCTGTGCCTTGCACGGGCATTCCCGTGAAATGATGCCACGGTATGCGGATTTGTATAGGCATTACCATCGCGATGCTTCTTTCTTGTATAACTATACGGCAGAACAGTTCTATGCCGGGCAGTATGAGGAGGCACTGAAGACAGCTAAAGAATGCAGGGCGTTATGGCCGTCTTATAATTTGTCCCTTCTGACCGGAGACATCTGTCGGGCAGCCGGAAAGTATGGCGAAGCCGTGCAATATTATGTACAGGCTCATTGGGTGTGTCCGGTGAGGTTTGCTCCCTTGGAAGGTTTGTATTATGCTTATAAATCAGGGAACCGACCGCTTATGGCAGATTCGGTAGCTAACGTAATTTTCCGGAAGAAGATAAAGGTGGATTCCCGGGATGTCCAACGGATTAAAAAGGAAATATTGGAGGATATGCGGCACGGTGAAAAGATGGTGCCGTGAGACGGAATAGATGAAAAAGGTATGAAACTCATGAAAATGAAAAATACAGTTGTTTTAATGATAGTGGTCGTAGCTGTTGCCACGATTGTTGCAGTGTTTTCAGCCGTCAGTTGTTCGGAACACACGGATAAGGAACATGTCCGTGATATGGTTTTAGCTGAAAATCCCGGGTTAAAGGGCATATTGGAATTATACCAAGAAGATTCTTTGAAATATGAGGCCGCTTTGTTTCTGATAGACAATATGGGATATTACCAAGGGGCAGACAGTGGCGAACTGAACTCCATGCATACGAAATATTCAGCACGGGACGCTATACTTACCGGCAAGCATTGGATTCGGCCGCGAAGCTTTGCGGAAAGCCCAAGAATGTGAAAGACATCGTATGGAAGGCAGATGTGGATATGGATCCCGGATTTTTGGTATCCAATATAGAGTGGGCTTTCAAAGTATGGAGGGAACAGCCATGGGGGAAAAACGTTTCATTCGAACAATTCTGTGAGTATATACTGCCTTACCGTATTGGAAACGAAGAATTGATTCCATGGCGGGAAAAATTATATTACCAGTTCATGCCTATTATCGAGAAGTACAAGAATGACCCTCAAATAGAGAACCCCACATTTGCCGCCCACATTGTTTTGGACAGTTTGCTCCGGGCACCTTTCTATTTTACGGGCGAGATGGCGACGAGCGTACGTATCGGACCGAGGATTGCGGACTGGCGAGGTGGAAGTTGTCTGGATTTGTGCGACATGTTGGTATACATTTACAGGGCGTTGGGAATCCCTTGTGGCATAGAGGAACTTCCGATGCGTGGGAACAACAACGCACCGCATTTTTGGAATTTCCTTGTTGACCAGCATGGGCAGACTTGGTATTTTTCTATGTTTTATTGGTGGCATCGCCTGCTGAAAGCCGAAGTGTATGCAGATGTCTATGGAAAAGTGTTCAGGCAACGGTTCAGCCTGAACAGAGATATGATGGATTCATTGCGGATGCCGTTGGACAGTGTGCATCCTGTATTCCGCTATCCTTTTTTTGAGGATGTCACCCGTCTGTATGCTACGGACAAGGCTTTTACTTTATCCGTAGGGAAACAGCATCTTGCCAGAGATATAAGGGCAGGAGAAGTAGTTTATATTTGTATGTCTGACCGTTATGCTTGGAAACCTGTGGGATGGACAAGATATGACGGTTCCAATGCTGTCTTTAAGGATTGTCACGGAGGTACCATTTACTGTTTGGCGGTTTATGACGCGGCTAATGACAAGTTGGCTCCGGTGTCTTCACCTTTCAGCGTTGGTCAGGAGAACGGGAAAATGGAGTTTTATGATGTGCAGGAAGAAACGGAAGATGTCGTTCTGCTGAGTAAATTCGGAATGCTTGGGGAGTTCTTTTTAGGACGGATGGTCAATGGGGTATTTGAGGGCAGCAATTCGCCTTCTTTCAAACAAAAAGATACGTTGTTCCTGATTCGTGCGACTCCGGACAGACTTTGCACAGTGGTAAAAACAGGTTCTTCCAAAGCATATCGTTATGTAAGGTATTACGGTCCGGCTGGTGGTTACGGGAATATCTCTGAGGCCGGATTCTATTCGTCTGTGAATGACACAATGCCGTTGGCCGGAAAAATATTGGGGCCGGAAGACGGTGCAACAGGCGACCATTCTTATTTCAATGTGTTCGACGGGCATACGGATACATCGTATGATTATCCTTTCGCTGATGGAGGATGGGCCGGACTTGATTTGGGCGAGCGAAAGCATATAGGGAAAATTGTCTATACGCCCCGTAATCGGGATAATTTTGTCCGTAAAGGAGATTTGTATGAGCTTTTAGTTTGCCGTGAGGGAACGTGGGTTCCGTTTGCCCGGCAAATAGCTACGGCTGATTCTTTACTTTTCCAGGGAGTGCCGAAACATGCGCTTTTGTTACTTCGCGACTTGAGTCGGGGAGAAGCGGAACGGTTGTTTGAGTATAAAGACGGTAAACAAGTGTATTGGTGAGTGGGTGGATTATGAAATTACTCCCTGCCGGCCTGCTTGTGCCGACAGGGAGTGTTCCTTTTCAAGAAGGGATTTTTATGAACGTTTGCTGCCATCGGGATTGTAAACCAGAATGAGATCTATCGGTTCGCGATCCAATTCGATGCGGTAGTAGATGCCTGTTTCCGCCCCGTTGGGATATTCAATGCGGTCTACATCGTCCTCACGTGGGTTGAACGTGTAACCTTCCTGCGTGAAGCTGTTGACTACGGCTTCCGGAACGGATGTCCATGCCATATCCTCGAATTCAGTGAACAACCATTGGTAATTCGTGTCCACGTGCATGTCTGCCTCTGCATTGTTCAGCCACAGTTGTATTTCGTAGCCTTTTGCAGTACGGTTCATTTCAATAATGTTGGCACCGGGATATTTGGCCGCTACCATTTGGGTGATTGCCGTGGGTATCTGTGCCGAAGGGTCGGATCCACTTCCCGGGTGTTGGCTTCCGTCCGCATTGTAATAAAGTATGATGTCTGTAGGCTCACGGTCCAATTCGATGCGGTATTGTACGGCCGTTTCCGCCCCGTTGGGATATTCAATGCGGTCCACATCGTCTTCACGTGGGTTGAACGTGAATCCGTCTTGCGTGAAGCTGTTGACTACGACCTCCGGAACAGATGTCCAGGCAATGTCTTCGAACTCCGTATAAAGCCATTGGTAGTTGAGGTCGAGGTGCATGTCCACTTCTCTGTTGTTCAGCCACATTTGTACTTCATATCCTTGGTAGGTACGTTCGACTTCCACGATTTGTGCTCCCGGATAACGGCTTTCTACCGTTTGGGTGATGTGTGGGTCATTCCGAAAGTTGTAGTCGTCCTCATCATCGTCTTTACATGCGGTCATAACCGGGGCGAGCAATAAGATGAAAAACCCCCATTTCCATATATTCTTTCTCATTTTGTTTTGGTTTTTGTAAAAGGTTTATATTCTTGTGAAAATCTCATCTTTCAGTCAATCTCACGGATATTGAATTTTCGGTCGAATTTGAGTTCTACATCGTTGGTGAGCTCCACTTCGTACTTACGACTGTCTTTTTCTATTTTGGTGATTTTCTCTCCGGAGAACATATCGTTCACTTGTTTCTTGATTTCCTTCGGTATGAAAAAAGCCGGGACTTCAGACCTTTTGCCGTCTACTTCCGTCCAGTCTCCTTTGCTGTCGAAGGAGACTTCCGTACCATTGACAAGCTGTACGTCGTAAGTGGTAGATTTGAACCAGTCTTTGTCTATTTTGATATACGAGACTTTGGTATGGGCAAATTGCTGCTTTAAAATCGTACGTGCCGGGGCGGGCAGTTCGTTTAAATTGCGGGTGATGACATCGTTGTCGGCGCAAGCGGTCGTTACGATGACAATCCCTAAAATCAATATGGCAAAAATCTTTCTCATAATGGTAATTCCTTTTAATGGTTAGTAATGCTATTGTAACCGCAAAGTAAATACCTGATTCTGGAAAGATTTGGGATTTGTGCTTTTCGTTTTAGGGCTTTGCAACTTTTAACACGAAATGATGTCGTCCGTCATGATAGTATGTGAGGGAGAGATGGTACAGGTCGGCAATGGATTGGGCGATAGACAGTCCCAGTCCGGTCGATTCTTTTTGTCCGCTATGCCCCTTGTAGAAGCGTTTGAACATTTGTCGTTCGTCGAGGGCTTGGTTCCCGTCGTTGACGATTTCAATCCGGGTGGAATGGATGAGTATGTCCACACGTCCGTGTTCGGGGCTATGTATGATGGCATTTTTGATGAGATTGGTCAGTAAAGTATGAGCCAGCGATTCGTTCATCCTGATACGGCAGTCTTCCGTGTCCGACAAGTGATAGTCCAGTTCTTTTTCTTCGTATAAGTCCGATAACAGTTCGAGAATCTTTCGGACGTGTGGGTTCATATCCACTTCAGTTACTTCCTCGAATTGCCGGTTTTGGATACGCGAAAGCAGGAGCAGGGATTTATTGAGCTGTATGGCACGGTGCAGGCTACGGAACATGTCGTCGATATTTTTCAGTACCTCTTCATCGAGATTCTCATGTTCGGCCAATAACTCCAGCTTGCCGTTGATGACGGCCAACGGGGTTTGCAGTTCATGAGAGGCGTTTTCGATGAATTCCTTTTGTTCCCGGTATGCTTTTTCTGCCCGTTCGTGCATTTCAAGGGCAGCACGGTTCAGGGTACGGAACTCCCGAATACGGCAATCCGGATTCAGATAAGGTGCCGGGTGTCCGGGTGATACGTTTTCAAGCCATTCCAATAAACGGTCGAGCGGGCGGAACACGGACTTCAGGATAAGGCGTGTGCTGAAGATGATGCAACAAAGCAATGCGATGTAGAGTGCGACGAGATATTTGAATATGGCGGCTATCAAATCGTCCCGTTCCAAAGTGGAGAGTCGGAGTTCCAGTTCATAATATTTCAGGTCGGTGGCCATGAAGCAGGACTTCATGATACGTACGGGTTCATACTCATCTTCAGTCTCGATATATACCGTACCGTCGTAGTACCGGTCGCGATAGTGCTCGACCTCTTCCGTGGTAAGCGGACGGATGCTGTAACTGTGTATGATTTTGTCCTCGGTATCTAAAAGAGTAGAGTCCGCCAGGATTTTCCCCACAATAATATCCCGGTAATTGGCCAGGGCATCGTCGGTCTCGTCCATCACTTCGTCGATGACGGTGTAATAGAAAAAGGTACCCCATCCGCCCAGCAACAAGAACAGGAGGAAAGAGAGGTTGAAGTGGGTATAGCGTAATAACTTCATGGTCGGGGTATGGGGAGTTTACGGCATGTCGAATGCCAATTTGTAGCCGAAACCGTAAACGGCTTTTATTTCTGCTTGTGTGCCGGCAGCTTTCATCTTTTTCCTCAAATTCTTCACCTGGGAATAAATGAAGTCGAGACTGTCCGCCTGGTCGATGTGGTCGCCCCATACAGACTCTGCCAATGCCATACGGTTGATGAGGCGGTTGGGATTGCTGATGAAATAATACAGCAGGTCGAACTCCTTACGGTTGAGGTTCAGTTCGTTTCCGTTTACGGTCACTTTGCGTGTGTCGGGGACTAAAGTCAGGTTGCCCAGTACGATACTGGTGTCTCCTCCGGCTTTTTTCCTGCGCAACAGGGATTTTACCCGTGCGTTTAGCTCAGCCAAATGGAATGGTTTGGCCAAATAATCGTCGGCCCCGAGATTAAGCCCCTCCACCTTGTCCTCAATGGAGTCTTTGGCCGAGATGATGATGACGCTTTCCTGTTTACGCATCCGTTTGAGATGGGCCAGGACGGAAAGACCGCTTCCGCCGGGCAGCATGATGTCCAGCAAGATACAGTCGTAGTCGTAATCGTTAACCTTCTCCATGGCAAAGGCATAGTCTTCCGCACACTCCACGATGAACTTTTCGCGCGTGAGGTACTCCCTGACGGTATTCCGCAACTCCTCTTCGTCTTCAATCAGCAGGATCTTCATGACTGTTCCGTATCGGATGGATGATCGATGGGTAATCTGTCTTTCTTCCGGTAACCTGTGCTGTTGAGGATAGCCACCAAGTCGCCGTCTTCTTGGCAGATTCTTACCTCTATATAAGGAATGCGCGGGTGGTGGTGTATCTCACGGGCCTCTGCGTAAAGCCATCCGGCAGACACGGCTTTCAGGAAGTTGATATTGGCGCTTAAAGACAATGTTACCTGTGCATAGCTGTTGGCTACGGCGGCAAAAGCCAAGTCGGCCAACGTGAA
>ERZ779669.873-NODE-873-length-16184-cov-8.937628_pt1 | contig 16184 bp, 10 predicted proteins | sample MGYA00511372_ERZ779669 | MGnify/ENA primary metagenome ERZ779669 (study PRJEB29588, sample SAMEA1967891) | human gut metagenome | biome: human gut; feature: human-associated habitat; material: faeces | place: Denmark | collected 2008/2010 ... | reverse complement strand
ACCAAAAACAATGCGCCCTGTAAGGGCAAAAGCGTTAATTATCAATGCTTTTGCCTTTGCAGGGCGTTTTGCTATTTTCAATCCGTACACCCAAGGCGCTGCCTGTGGCTATGTGCTTATTGGGCTTTCAGCCCATATAATTGAGTTTTGACTCACCCTCGAATAATTAACCAGTAACGGAGGCAAAAGACCTTCGCTACAGTTGTTTCTGCTACTGCTGTATTTGCTTGCTCAGGCTACGGCGAGGACGCCATAGACTCCTACAGCTACGTTCTGCAATAAAGCGTAGTACAAAGTTACGTGTTACAGAGCAGTTAGACAATAAAGCGCAGAAGACAACGGTATCTACTCCCCTCCCTGCGGGGGAGGGGTCGGGAGTAGGGCTTTTTATTTTATTGCAAAAAAAATAGCGGAAACAGAAATCACTTCTGCTCCCGCCCATGTGTTTTTCCCGATTTTAAAAAACTAACCATTTTGAACTAACTATACTAAAACAACAATCTTAAATGTCTAATCTATTTCCTTCGCTTGGAATGCTATTTACTAACCTAATTCTACTAAAACCTGAACTATATCTTTATTACCTATGACAGACTTTGAAAAAACATCCATTACCTATTATAGATCTGAAGCTTTACAGCTCATATATGTTTGTCTCCTTTTTACATTGCAAAGGTAGTAACAATCCAAGGTTTCGGCTTTAATTAATCGTTCCTACAGTTGAAGAATTGATACATGAAACAAAAATGCAACGAAAAATATATTTTTATATTCATTTTTCTGTATCTTTGCAAATAAAAGGACTCCTTTTACACTCAAAAAGGGCCCCTTTTACACTTCAAAAGGACTCCTTTTGCACCCGAAAAGGACTCCATTTGCAATGCAAAAGGACCCCTTTTGAAAGGCTACAGCCAAAAGGCAGCCCGACTTCGACATAAACAACCACATAATCACACTATAAAGCTAACAACAAAAACCGTAATGAACCAAATGCTTCGTATGTTCTACAAATTTGTGCTCTTGCTCATGCTACCGTTGATAATGTCGTGTGGTGGCACGGGAAAGAAGCATTATGTCATAGCCGTATCACAATGTTCGGAAGACGTATGGCGAGAGAAACTCAACGAGGAATTGCGCATCGCTGCATTATATTATAATAATGTAGACCTGAGAATCAGGTCGGCATACGACGACGTGAAGCTACAGACCGAACAAATCAACAACTTTGTCGACGAGGGAGTGGACCTGCTCATCGTCGCTCCGGGCCAGGTGACAATATCACCTGCCATCGACCGGGCATACGAAAAAGGAATACCAGTGATAATATTCGACCGAAGGACACGCTCCGACAAATACACCGCATATATCGGCGCCGACAACAAGGAGATAGGCAGTTCGATGGCTGAATACCTGGCAGGCACTCTGACGGGTGGCGGACGCATTCTGGAACTCTGCGGACTCTCTACCTCCTCGCCCGCCATCGAGCGTCAACAGGGATTCGACAGCGTAGTGGCCACCCGGCCGGGACTGGAAATAGTGGCACGGACCCACTCCGACTGGACCGAGCAGGGCGCCTACCGAACCATGGACTCGCTGCTGTCAAAACCACATCCGCAGTTCGACTGCCTCTTCGCACACAACGACCGAATGGCTATGGGAGCCAGACGTGCCGCCGCCAAGCACGGACTCGACATCAACAGCATACAGTTCTGCGGCATCGACGCTATGCCACAAAAGGGAGGCGGAATGCGACTCGTCACCGACGGCACTCTATTCGCATCATACATATACCCCACACGAGGCGACGAGGTGATGCAGCTCGCCATGAACATTCTGACAAAGAAGGACTACAAGCGCGAAAACCAGCTCTCGTCGGCACTCGTGACACGCGACAACGCACGAGTACTACTCATGCAGAACGACGAAACGGCACGACAGCAGGACCACCTCACCACCCTGCGCTCGCGCGTAGACCAGGCTGCCAGCGATTTCAACACCCAACGAATATATCTGCTCATACTCATCGTGTTCGTAGTGCTGCTCATCGTGGCATGCGCCTTCGCAATACGTGCATACGTGGCAAAAGCACGCATCAACAGCCGTCTGCACGACTCTATGCGCAAGCAGAAGGCCATGACCGAGGAGATGGAGCGCATGACGCAGACACAGCTGCAATTCTTCACCAACGTGAGCCACGAGCTGCGCACACCGCTCACACTCATCGCCGGACCTGCCGACCAGCTGCTTGAAGACCCTTCGGTGCGCGGACAACACCGCTCGATGCTGCAGATGATACAGCGCAACACGCGCATACTCATACAACTCGTGGGCGAGATTCTCGACTTCCGCAAGGTGCAGAACAACAAGGCTACGCTGCGACTCAACCGATTTGCCATAGACAAGGAACTGGCCACTTGGGCTGAAGACTTCCGAGCAGCGGCTGCACGACGCAAGATAACTATCATTGTGATTACTTCCGGTGCTGCCGGCAACGACTCCCCGGCAACTACAGACGAAAAACTCGTCATTGCCGACCGCGACAAGATTGAGCACGTCTACTTCAATCTGATGTCCAACGCTCTGAAGTACACACCCGAGGGAGGATGCATCACCACCACCGTGGAGCATTCCGACCATCACTTCACCATCACCGTGAGCGATACGGGCAAGGGCATCGACCAGAAGGAACTGCCCCATCTGTTCGAACGCTTCTATCAGGCGCAAGGCTCTATAGGCGGCACAGGCATCGGTCTGTCGCTCGTCAAGGCTTATGTCGACATGCATCAAGGCACAATAGATGTAACGAGCCAACCCGGCAAAGGCACCTCGTTCATAGTCAGCATGCCCGACACACAGCCCGGCTACGACCCGTCGAAAGACGTTCAGACCACACCGAGAATTGAGGACAAGAACCTCGTCGACGACAACTATGTGTCGGTAGACATCGACGCTAATGCCGCTACCGAGCGCATCACCAATGCCGAGGACTTCGACAACGAACGTCCGCTGGTGCTCATCATCGACGACAACAACGGCATGCGTGCCTATCTGCGCTCAATACTGAAGAATAAATACAACGTTTCGGAGGCTGCCGACGGCAAGCAGGGACTGGAGAAGGCGTGTCGTGAGATTCCGAAACTGATAATCTGCGACGTGATGATGCCCGTAATGGACGGACTGGAATTCACACGACAGCTCAAGCAGAACATGGCTACAAGCCATATCCCCGTAATTCTGCTCACAGCACGGTCGCTGGCAGAACAGCGCGAAGAGGGATACGACACAGGTGCCGACTCTTACCTCACCAAACCATTCTCCGGTTCGGTGCTCCTGGCTCGTGTAGACAACCTGCTGCGCAACCGCACTATGCTGCGCTCACTCTTCTCAGGCGACAAGAAAGAGGAGGCTGCCGAGGAACAGTTGGGGTCGCGCGACCAGACATTCATCAACCGTCTGCGCAACTCCATCCGCCAGAACATGGGCGATTCCGATTTCACCGTCGAACGTCTCGGCGAGGAAGTGGGACTCTCGCGTGTGCAACTCTATCGTAAAGTGAAGGCACTGACGGGTCAGACTCCGGTAGATTTGCTGAAAAAGGCGCGCCTTGAACGGGCACGCCTTCTGGTGGAGAAGACTGACAAATCCATCTCTGAAATAGCATACGAGGTAGGATTCACCGCCCCGTCGTATTTCAACAAATGCTTCAAGGACGAATTCGGAACAAGTCCGGGGGCGCTGAGGGAGCAAGGCTCGAAATTGTAGTATTGGGAATAAGTGTGCAAAAAATAACATCCAACACTTCAACTTGGCTTCATCGTTGGACTACGAGCTGTTACCTGTATGAGTATTATGTTGATGATAAGACATACGAGGGAAATTCTCTCGTTGAGGAAGGTGATGTCAGCAAAATAGGAACAACAATTCAAATATTATACTTGGATTGGCTTCCATGGTTCAATAGACCTATATATTATTGGGATGATTAAGACAAACGGAATGATTATGGGAAAAAAGTAACCGATACAACCTGAAACTTGTCTTCGGTTCGGTTACGGAAAAGAAAGAAAATGAAATAAACAGGTATATCCAATCTATTGCAGGAGGAAGCAAGTACAATCCGATAAGGCATGACGGTCGTCCTGATCGAGCTGCACTTCGATAGTGCCCGTCTGCTGACTGACGTACTTGAAGGCATTGGACACGAGATTGTACACCACCTTTTGCATCTGGCGCTTGTCGAACCAGCACTCTATGCGTGGCGACGTAGACGAGAACGTGAAGGTGATAGACTTGGTGCGTACGTGTATCAAGCAGTCGGCTTACGTCCATAGCCACCATTCCATTAGTGCCACCCACCAATATGGTATTTCCGACTGCAAACAATCCGCAGCCACGATTGATGCCAATAATGGGGAAGTCGTGCGAGAACTCGACATTACGGAAGGAGTCGTCGGTGGTATTGAGCACGCCAATGCCATGCTCGGTGCTATATATCAGCTGTTTGCCCACATTGGCAAAGGCATAGCAGAAGTTGCTCATAATGTCGCTGTTGTCGGTGTCGAACACCTGAAACGCATGTTTCTTCTCGTCGAGGCGGTATATTCCGCCGCCTACCGACGCTACATAGATGCGACCATTGCAGTCCTCGCGGATATCAGTGAATCCCACTTCGCCCAATCCTGCCTTGCCTGCCTCATAAAAGCGCAGCACACGGCGCGACTGCACCGAAATCTTGTACAGTCCCGACCCGTCTGCCGCCCACAGATAGCCACGACGGTCAATGTAGATGGCATTGGGACGGGTACCCACCGTTGAAGCAATGACTTTTGTCGTCTTGTCGTCTATGCGATAAGAGTAGAGATGGCCTTTACAAGCATAGTAGAGATGGCCCGCATGACACGCAAGAGCCGACACGTCGTCGTGGACAATCACCTTGCTGCCTTGGGTAAGATAGTCGATGGCTACTACCGAACGGCCGAGAAGAAAAATACACGTTGCCGTTGTCGTCGCCACAAATACGTCGCACTTCGATATTGTGCGGATTCATGCCGCGAAACTTCTTTATAGCCGTAACCGTCTTGCCATCAAATATATTTACGCCCTCCTCAGTGCCAAACCACATACGTCCAAGACGGTCTTGATATATCGACAATACGGACAATTGCGACAGTCCTTCCGGTATCGACAGATGACGGAAACGCATGGCTTGGATATTGAGAGCGAATAAGCAGACAATTAGTATTAGTAATAATCGTTTTATAAACCTAATGTATAACATTGTATAATTTAATGGTTGTAGTGGGATTAAAATTACAAATTTTAAGCTAAACAAACAAAAGTATACTTTCAAAAATTTTACACAATCAATTATTACGAAATAAAAAGCATGCTAAATGGGGATATAGCATCGAAATCATTTAGATTCGCAACGCACAAAAGAATAAATCATTTATCGTGAAGAAGCTTAGTTAAAAAGTCTCATTTGTATAATTTGCACACATCAAATGGATAATTTTGTACTGATATTATACTTGATTTATACTAAATTTGCAACCGAAAAATATAATTTACCTAAAACAACCAGTGAGCCATTCAGCACACACAACATCTGAAGTAAGCGTATACTACATCTGAAATAAAATTATACTAAATATGAAATAAAAACCCAAACAAAAGATCTATGCACAAATCAAATCTTTTACTGAAAGGCTTGATGCTTGGTGTTACAGCCAGCATGTATCCAGCATTTGGAAATGCAACTGCCACGTCGCCGGCAACAAATAATGTTGCCAACGTACAGCAGGAGTCTACAACCGTTACGGGTATCGTCCTTGACGATATGGGCGAGCCAATCATTGGCGCCACTATCAAGATTAAGGGACAGGACACCGTAGGCACCATTACATCTATTGATGGCGATTTCACACTGAAAGGCTTGAAGAAGGGCCAGACACTCGTAATCAGCTACATCGGATTCCAGACACAGGAGGTGAAGTACAACGGCGAGAAGTCGCTCAAGGTAACTCTCAAGTCCGACTCAAAGAGCCTCAACGAAGTTGTTGTTGTAGGTTACGGCACACAGAAAAAGGTGAACATGTCGGGTGCTGTTGCATCCATCAATATGGACGAGCTGACTGAGAGCCGTCCCGTCACCAACGTTTCGCAGGCCCTCGCAGGTCTAGCTGCCGGTGTAAACGTTTCATCGAGCAGCAACCGTCCGGGCGATGACAACGCATCAATCCTTGTGCGTGGTCAGGGTACACTCAACTCATCGGCACCTCTTATCATCATCGACGGTGTAGAGCAGGGCATCAACACCGTTAACCCGCAGGATATTGAGTCGGTATCAGTATTGAAGGATGCTGCCTCGGCTTCAATCTATGGATCGCGTGCAGCCAACGGCGTTATCCTTATCACTACAAAGAAGGGTAAATCGGGAAAAATCAAGGTCGACTACAACGGATACGTATCTTTCCAGTCTATCCGCAAGACTCTGACTCCGGTGTCAAACTATGCCGACTACATGGAACTTATCAACGAGGGCTACTACAACTCTAACCCTAAGTCGGGCAAGAACCAGTACTTCTCAGAAGATAAAATCGCTGAATGGCGCAATGGCAACGACCCTCTGAAATATCCTAACACCAACTGGATTGACGAGACATTCAAGCCGTCGACATCGACCAACCACGTAGTATCACTCAGCGGCGGTAGCGACAAGATTCGCTTCTACGGCTCGTTCGGATACATGAACAACCCTGGCGTTTTGGAGAATGCCGGTATGAAGAAGTACACCGTACGCCTCAACATGGACGCCGACGTGACATCATGGCTCAACATCGGCATGCAGATTGGTGGCTACGTGAGCGACCTGGAACCGGGTGCTGAGGAGATTGACAACATCTTCACATATACAGCGGCTACAACTCCGGGTATGGTTTTCCGCGCTCCCGACGGACGCTACGGTGCTTTGAACAACAGCGAGGACAGCGGCCAGTGTGCCAACAACAACCCGCTCATCCGTCTTAACAAGTGGGCAGGTCAGGACCGCAAGAACAACGTTCGTCCACGCTTCACTGCCACATTGAAGCCGTTCAAGGGCTTCTCGCTCACCGGTTCGTACAGCTACGAATTCCTCGACCGCGAGACTCACCGCAAGCCGGTATTCCTCAATGCATACAACTTCCTCACCGACGAGCAGACATGGACCAACCGTGGCAAGACATCAATCAAATATACCGACAGCAAGATAGAACGCTACTTCAACGACCTCGTGGCACGCTACGACACCAAGATGTTCAAGAACAACCTCGCTATCGGTGCTATGGCTGGTCTCTCTAACGAGCTTTACCGCTCGAAGAATTTCTCGGCAACACGCCAGGACTTGACCGACCTCTCAATGGACGTTATCAACGGTGCTACCGGCGAGTCGACATCATCAGGCTCAAGCACAGAGTGGGCTATGCGCTCATTCTTCGGCCGACTAAACCTCAACTGGCAGGAGAAGTACCTCTTCGAGTTCAACCTCCGTGCCGACGGTTCGTCACGCTTCTCTAAAGACAACCGTTGGGGCTACTTCCCGTCAGCATCAGCAGCATGGCGTATCGACCAGGAGAAGTTTATGGAAGGCGTATTGGGTGGCAACCTGAGCAACTTGAAGCTTCGCCTGTCGTACGGTGCACTGGGTAACAACTCGGTAGGCAACTACGACTACCAGTCGCTCTACACCACAAGCGGCAACAACTACGTGCTCGGCAACCTTATGGTACCTGGTCTTGCACTTGCAGCCATCTCTAACTCAGCCCTTACATGGGAGTCGACCAAGGTATTCAACGTAGGTCTTGACTTCGGATTCTTCAACAACCACCTGACCGGTACTATCGACTTCTTCAACAAGAAGACTCTGGGCATCCTTATCAACCTCCCGGCTCCGGGCGTACACGGTACAACAGCACTGCCTAAGCAGAACAGTGCAGAGGTGACCAACAAGGGTATTGAGTTCACACTCGGATGGCAGGACAAGATAGGCGACTTCACCTATGGTGCAAACGCCAACTTCGCTTACATTACTAATAATGTAGACAAGTTCAAAGGCAAGGACAAGGGCGGCATGTCAATCAGCGGTGCCAACCTCATCTGGGAAGGACACAGCATCAACTCACAGTATCTGATGCGCGTAGACCGAATCCTGCAGACCGACGAGGACATGAAGATTGTAGACGAAATGATAGCTAAGAATCCTAACGCATTCATGGCACTTGGCAAGCCTCAGAAGGGCGACTTCCTCTACAAGGATATCGACGGCGACGGTTGCATCACTCTTATGGATAAGGAAATCGTGAGCGACGGCACCAACCCGAAGTTCACATTCGGCCTCAACCTCAACGCTGCATACAAGGGCTTCGACGTTGCGGCATTGCTTCAGGGACAGCTCGGCATCAAGACATTCTGGATGAACGATGCATACAACACTCCTACCGTGCGATATGGCTACCAAATCAACAAGGAAGTAGCAGACGGCCGCTGGTATGAAGGTCGCACCGACGCCAAGTATCCGCGTCTGATACAGTATCAGGACACACGCAACACCAAGCCCAGCGACTTCTATCTGCAGGACCGCTCATTCCTGAAGATACGCAACATCCAGCTCGGCTACACCGTTCCGCAGAACCTCACACAGATGATAAATGTGCAGCGCGTGCGTGTATACTGCAGCTTGGAGAACTTCTTCACATTCACAAGCTTCAAGGGCTTCGACCCTGAAGTAAGCGGAATGAACTATCCTACAATGAAGCAGTGCACACTGGGTCTTAACATATCATTCTAACCATTAAGCGAAAATTCATTATGAAAAAGATAACAATATTATCAGCAGCACTTGCCTTGACAATGTCTCTGACAGGTTGCTACGACTTAGATAGATATCCTACCGACAAGCTCTCGTCTGGAACCTACTTTAAGACCGAAGATCATGCCAAGTCGGCAATGATGGGCGTTTACAGCCGTATGCAGGCCGACCACGTATTCGGACTGAAATTCTCTATGGACGTACTGGGCGGAGTAGCCATGGGCTACGACAATCAGTCGTTCCAGAAGTTTGCCTGCGGCACTTACGATATGGCAGATACATGGGTGAACTACCGCTGGACCAACCTCTACGAATCAGTAGCACGTGCCAACATCGTAATCCGCAACGTTGACAACTGCAACATGAGCGACCAGCTCAAGGCTCAATACAAAGCTGAGGCACGATTCATGCGCGCCCTCTTCTACAACGAACTGCTCAACTACTTCGGTGGTGTGCCTCTGTACGACGAGACCACCGACGTTACTACAGAATATTCTGAAATGAAGAAGCCACGCAGCAGTGCCGACGATATTCGCAAGTTCATTATCGACGACTTGAACGAGGCATACAATGTGCTGCCACTGTCGTGGGAGTCGGCCGACTACGGACGCGCTACAAAGTATGCTGCACGTGCTCTTATGGGCAAGATATATCTCTACAACAAGCAGTATACAGAAGCCAAAGAGTGCTTTAAGGATGTAATCGAGCACGGTGGCTACGAGCTGTACAACGACTACGCCGGACTCTTCCTCCCCGGAGGTGACGAGAGCAAAGAGATGATTTTCGCCATTCAGAACATGGGCGGTGTAGGCACCGACTACGGAATGCCTATGTGCTTCTACATGGGTACTCGTGCTTCTTATGGCTCTTGCTGGAACAACGTGATGGTGGCTACAACATTCGCCGACTCGTACGAGTGGAAGGACGGACGCCAGTTCAGCTGGAAGGAATTCTTCAAGGACGACCCCGTAGCCAAAGACTACGAAACCAACGACGCTACTAAGAAGAAGGTGTTCAACTCGACCTTCAAGAATTCAAAAGTAGTTGCATATACTCCGTACAAGGAGAAGCTGCAGCAGATGTACGCCAACCGCGACCCACGTATGGCTGCATCGCTTATCACTCCGTACAGCAGCTATTTGGGATGGTACAAAAACAAGGTGGCTCCAAGTGAATTCGTACTGCCTACAAAGGGTCTTAACGACGGCAATGGCGTAATCCGTGTAAACGGCAACTACGACTGCTACTTGTGGCGCAAGTTCGTTCCGGAAGGCGACATGAACGGTGCAATGAACAACCGTGCCGATACTCCTATCAACTTCCCGCTTATACGCTACGCCGACGTGTTGCTGATGATGGCAGAGTGCGAGTGGGCATTGAACAATGATGCTGTTGCTATTGATTATATCAACCAGGTGCGCCAGCGTCCGTCGGTAGAAATGCCTGCACTGACATGGCAGGGCGAGGAAAGCCCAGTCAACGTGAAGACTCACGACGAAGTGTTCACACGTCTGCGCCATGAGCGTGCCGTAGAACTTGCAGCCGAGGGACAGAGCTTCGACGACATGAAGCGTTGGGGACTGCTCGAGACTCTCAACGGTAAGCCTGAGAAGGAAATTACCGGCTCTATACGCTACACTCATGGTGTTTCAAGCCGCGACTATCTCTGGCCTATCCCGTCGGGCGAACGCGAGAAGAATCCTGAGCTCAGCCAGAACCCAGGTTGGGGTGAGAACTAACAACTGATTGAAACAACACGAATGATCGGTTTTTATAAAATAGTATTTAGGTAAATAATGAAAGGCTGATGGAAGTTATACTATAGCAGGATAACTTCTATCGGCCTTTTGTTTTAGCAGAACTCACGTAATATGAAAAAAGTCATTTTAATATTAGCTGTATTTGCCGCCTCGTTGATGGGTGCAAATGCCTACGAGAAACGCGACTTGCTGCAACGATCTGCAACAGAGGCTGAGGTTAAAGCCAGTCTTGTGATGGACCAGAAGTGGGTGCCCTACCCTGCCTACTCTGACCGCAATGGTTGGAACAATCTGCTTGGCGACTATCGCGACGACATTATAAAGACAGGCGAGAAATGTCTCGACTACAAGTGGGAGGTGGTTAAGGCAAGCCAATATCTGGAGTTTGAGAAGTCGGGCAGCCGCGACATTATGGAGAAACCCAACAATCGCAACTCTACAGCATTCGGCAAATTGCTTATGGCTGAGCTTGCTGAGGGCAAGGGACGATTCCTAACAGACATTATGGATGGCGTGTTCTACTTCTGCGAGCAGACCACATGGGCTGAATCGGCCCACCTCGTGCGCTTCCAAAAGTCGGGACGCGCAATACCCGACTATCGCACCGACGTGCTCGAACTGAAGCAGGGTGGACTGGCACAGATGCTATCGTGGACATACTACTTCCTGCACGACCAGCTCGACAAGATAGACCCAATCATCTCTATGCGCCTGCGTCATGAATTGCAGAAGCGCGAGCTCGACCCGTTTATCAACCGCACCGACTTCTGGTGGATGGCATGGAAGGAAAGTCCTACAGTTTTTGTAAACAACTGGAATCCGTGGTGCAATGCCAACGCTCTGTTGTGCTACATGCTATTGGAGAACGACCGCGACAAGTTGACTAAGGCTGTTTACAAGTCGATGATTTCTGTAGACCGATACCTTAACTACGTAAAGGCAGACGGAGCTTGCGAGGAGGGTGCGACATATTGGGGACACGCCTTTGGCAAGTTGTTCGACTATCTATCAGAGTTACAGATGATAACTGGTGGCAAGGTGTCGCTCTTCAACAACAAGCTCGTTAAGGATATGGGCGAGTTTGTTGCCAAGTCGTACATAGGCAATGGCTATGCCGTGAACTTTGCCGACGCTTCGGCACACGTAAGCAATTATATGGCTTTGGTGTACCGATGTGGCAAGGCATTAGGCAGCCGTGAAATGATGGACATGGCTGTAGACTGCTTTAAGGAGAAGCCTAAGTCGGTGCCTTCGGTATGGCTCGACACCTACAAGCAGATTGAGGCATTGAAGGTACTTAAGGAGATGAGCCAGGCTAAGGGCGGATATAAGGCAGACGCCTTCACATGGTATCCGCAGACTGAGTTCTGCTATATGCGCAATGCCGAAGCCTTCTTTGCAGGTAAGGGCGGATACAACGACGAGAGTCATAACCACAACGATATTGGCTCGTTTGTGCTCTACTACGACAATACACCAATAATGATTGACGCTGGTGTGGGCACATATACACGCCAGACATTCTCGTCAGAGCGTTACAGCATCTGGACAATGCAGGGCAACTACCACAACATTCCGATGATTAACGGTGTGCCTGAGAAGTATGGCAAGAAGTATAAGGCAACCAATGCACGCGCCGACCGCCGCTCTATGAGCTTCAGCGTGGAGCTTGCCAGCGCTTATCCTAAGGAGGCTTGTGTGGAAAGTTGGGTGCGATCATATCAGCTCAAAAAGGGCAAACTGACGGTAAGCGACAACTTCAAGCTGAGCCAGGCAAAGGCTGCCAACATCGTTAATTTTCTGACATGGGGTGACATCGACATAAGCAAGAAGGGCGTGGTAAACATCAGCGTCAAGGGCGTTAAGGCCCAGCTCAGCTACGATGCCAACACCTTTGAACCGTCGATAGAAACTATTGAACTTACCGACAAGCGCCTCTCTGACGTATGGGGCAATAAAATATACCGCCTCTCGCTGAAGGCCAAGACCACAGCGAAAAGCGGCATATACAAGTATGATATAACCAAGAAGTAAAGAATTACATCAATTAGATATCGAGTAGGAGGTAAACACTAATCATAGGTGTTTATCTCCTACTTTCGTATTTACCGACCTCTCACACCACCGTACGTACCGTTCGGCATACGGCGGTTCTATTTTGGATGCCATTCGAGATACGCCCCATTAAAGTAGCATACCCAGCCCTACATATCTTCCAAGGATGGATACCCTTGCCTTTGACTATGCAATTCCCGCTATTAGGGCTTGCTCGGGACTTCCACCCGTTAGACAATGCTCATGCCGAGCGTACAAAAAAACTAGTTGTACATCCTATAAGGACATACAACAAGTTTTTTATTACTTATCCCAACCTGAATTCTGCACAAGTTTCTTGTTCTTGAACAGTTCGACATTGGCTATCGGATAGAAGTAGAGTTTGTTGCTGACAGAACGCTCACTGAGCAGTGTCTTCTCGTAGCTGAGCACTCCGTCGTGATGGGTGATACGTACGGCATAAATGTTCTTGGTCTCGTCGAGATTCTTCCAACGACGCAAATCCCAGAAGCGCTGGCCCTCGAACCCCAGCCACGCACGACCATCTCAACACGAAGCTCGTGCTTCACCCTCGTAAGGAAATCATCCTGCGAGCATGCTGCCACCTCTGGAATTCCGGCACGCTTACGCACAGCATTGAGAGCCTCACGAGCACTCATTGTGTAGGTAGCATCCTTGTAGTCGCAGTTGCCATTGACGTGAATCATAGCCTCAGCATAGTTGAGCAGCACCTCGGCATAGCGGAACAATATCCAGTTGTGGTGGGTGGCAGCGGTGGTGCTACCAGCCTCAAACGAAATGCTGTTGTCGACATACTTGCGCATATAGTAGCCGGTTGTAGTGGCATTGGTGAGAGACAGACCGTTGGCACCGCCCTCACTGATGTCTACTGCCTTCTTGGCAGGCCACAGCATACCGTTGTGAACGATGGTGAGATAAAAGCGCGGGTCGCGGTCCTTGTATGGATTTGCCTTCATTGTGGGGTCGTTCCAGTCGAAAGCACGACCGTCTTTCATCTCAAAGGCACTTGCCAAGTTCTCGGTAGAACATGTGGTGGTATTGCCGCCTGTCACGCCCATCGGATAGTTGGCCTGCTCGAAGGTCTTGCTTGTACCGGTGGGACGACAAAGAATTACCTCCTTGCTGTTATAGTTCTTTGATTTGAAGAGGTTGGCGTATGTATCGAGACCCAATCCCAATTCGCCTGCGCTTGCTATAATGTCGTGCGAAGCCTTGGCAGCCTCAGTCACTTAGCATTGTCGCCATTGGTGCTGTAGAGCGGGCTGGCAGCGTAGAGTGCAGCGCGCGACTTCAATGCCATTGCCATGGCACGTGTGGCACGTCCGTTCTCGGCCTGTGCTATTGAGGTACTCTTGATTGGCAGTTTGGGGGCTATCTCGGTACACTCATTGATGATGAACTTCAGAACTTCCTGTGCCGATGACGGCTCTATCTGATTAGTCTCAGTCTGAGAGAGAGGTTTGGTGATGAGCGGCACATTCTGATAGCGGCGTACAAGCTCAAAGTAGAAGTAGGCACGTAGGAAACGTACCTGATACTGGTAGTTGTCGTAGTTCTGCATCCAGTCCTGATAGTCGTCGCCATTCTCCCAAGTGTCGAAAGTGAGTCCGGAGAGAGTTGTCAAATAGTAGTTGGCATCGTGAATGGCATTGTAATAGTATGCAAACTTGTCGTCGACAGTATAGTTAGCCGACCATGTGCCGTTGACAATACGCTGTATGGCTGACGACTCGTATACATGTATAGCGTCGTCGGTGGTTGCGTCGAGCATAGCACCATGCGTGTTGCAGAAGTCGGACGGCAGATAACCGTAGATGCTGGTGACAAACTGCTTTACACGGTTGTAGCTGCCCTGAATCTCCTGAAGGGTGTAATTGTCTGACTCGTCGCAATCCATAAAGTCGCACGACGTCGTGGTGAGCAGATCTGCCGAGAGGAGCAATATGGCTATTTTGTTGAATTTCATATTTGTCGTAATTATTGTTAGAATGATAAGTTAAAGCCGAAGGTTATAGTTGTTGTCTGAACCTGTGTAGGTGAGACGGGGCAGTGTTCCGTTAGGGTTGCTCTCGCTCCAGCGATTCTCCCAATAGTACTGCGAAATGTTGCAGTTACCTACGATAGGACGATAGATGCTGGCTGTGTTGAGCACCTTGCTGTAGTTGCCTACTCCCTGGAACTGTGCGTAGAAGCCTATACCCTTCCACTCGGCACCGAGGTCGAACGAGTAGTATATCTCCGGACACAGCGAGCTGTAGCCGAGAGGTATCTGATCGTAAGAATCGATAACACCGTCGCCGTTCTGATCCTTGAACATAAGGTCGCCGGGGGGCACCTCGCTGAGCAGCTGCTTAACGTTGCGGTTGTCAATATCTTCCTGCGACTTGTAAATGCCGATTACCTCGTAGCCCCAATTGATGCCCATCTCGCGACCGGTGCGCTTCAGATAGTCGTAAGGACGATATTGCTCGTTCTGATTGACAATTTTGTTGCGGGCAAACGAGAACTGGCCGCCGATAACACCATTATTTATCTGCGGAACTGACATACCGAATACTCCTGACACTGCACCTGTTCCACCTACAAGAATATCGGTGCGATGGTCGTAGAATGCATCGAGGGTGATGCCGAGCTTGTTGAATGCCTTGAAGTCGACACCTACATTAAACTTGTGCGACTTCTCGTAGGTAAGGTCGCCTATGCCGAGCTGTGTATACTTCATACCTGCAGACGATACCGGAGCGTTAGTGCCGTTGCGGAAAAAGAAGGCATTGCCTGTACCCCAGAGGTCCTTGTAGAGATTTACGGCGTAGTCGGCACGACCGGCGATACCGTATGATGCACGCACCTTGAAGAGGTTGAGCCACGGGGCTTTCATGAAGTTCTCCTCAGAGAGCACCCAACCAGCTCCTACCGACGGGAACACACCCCAACGATTGCCGGGCTTGAGCAGACTCGAATCCGAAGCACTCAACGAGAAGTCGGCAAGATACTTGCCTGCATACGAGTAGTGTGCCGAACCTACGATGTCCATAAATGCACGACCGGTGTTCTGATCCTTGGTCGACTTCTTGTCCATAGAGTAGAGAAGACTTGCACGCAGATTGTGCTTGTCTCACTGGCAGGTGTAGTCGGCGTAAGCCTCAACCTTGAAGAATGTTATGACCGAACCTACGCTCTTTGAGAAGCTGAGCGACGACTCGTTCTGCAATACAGAGAATGTCTCCTTGCCGGTTTCAAGGTCGATAGTGTTCGACTTGAGCAACGGCTTCTTTGAATTGCCGTCCCAATAAGAAGCTGTATTGTCAAGACCGATACGGAATCCGGCTGACAATCCCGGCAAAACGGCTGAGAGATTATGGCACAAGTGCATATCAGCATACATGGCACGTGTCTGCGATCGCGAATAACCAGTTCCTGCAATAAGAGATACGGGATTGTTCTTATAACCTGAGTTCGGGATAAGAAAGTCTTTGTAAAAGTTGGTAATCTCAATAATT
>ERZ779669.870-NODE-870-length-16229-cov-9.481514_pt1 | contig 16229 bp, 9 predicted proteins | sample MGYA00511372_ERZ779669 | MGnify/ENA primary metagenome ERZ779669 (study PRJEB29588, sample SAMEA1967891) | human gut metagenome | biome: human gut; feature: human-associated habitat; material: faeces | place: Denmark | collected 2008/2010 ... | reverse complement strand
AATCCAGCCGGAGCCGGCTGTCCGCTGATATTGGCCGAAGTGGACACGATGGCCTTGCGGAAACGGAAACACAACTGTTTGGAAAACTCTTCCGAAGTGACACGGATGCCTACACTGCCATCGGCAGCAATCAGATTAGGAGCCAGGTTGCGTGCCCCGTCGTAAATGATGGTCAGCGGCTTGGTTGTCATCTCAATCAAATCCCATGCCACCGAAGGTACGTCCTGCACGTAAAAATCCACTTTCACCGGACTGTCCACCAACACCAGCATGGCTTTGCTGTCGGCACGCTGCTTGATTTCAAACACGCGCTTCACCGCCTCCTCGTTCGTGGCATCGCATCCTATCCCCCACACGGTATCCGTAGGATAGAGGATCACTCCTCCCTTCTGCATCACCTCGCAGGCTTTCTTAATTTCATCTTTCATCATAATATCTTTAGTTTTTTGTGGTCAAAAAGTCATTAAAAGCGATTTTACAAACAGCAAAAATACAAATGATTTTTAGGATATCCCAAGAATGTTTTGTTTTTTTGCAGAAAAGCTATCAGCCCTTCCATGAATACCGAACGGAAAATCATTCACATAGACATGGACGCTTTCTATGCGTCGGTCGAGCAGCGTGACCATCCTGAGCTGAAAGGAAAGCCCATCGCGGTGGGGCATGCGGAAAAACGGGGCGTAGTGGCTGCCGCCAGCTATGAGGCCCGCAAATTCGGGGTACGTTCGGCCATGTCGTCTCAAAAAGCCAAGAAACTGTGCCCGCAGCTGATTTTCGTGGAGGGGCGGATGGAGGTGTACAAAAGCGTGTCGGCACAGATTCACGAGATTTTTCACGAATATACCGACCTCATCGAACCCATTTCGCTGGATGAAGCCTTTCTGGATGTCACCCACAACAAGAAAGGGATTCCCCTGGCCGTAGACATTGCCCGGGAAATCAAACAGCGCATCCGCCAGGATCTTCATCTGGTAGCCTCAGCCGGGGTGTCCTACAACAAATTTCTGGCAAAGATAGCCTCCGACTACCGGAAGCCCGACGGACTTTGCACCATTCATCCCGACCAGGCCGAAGAGTTTATCCGGCATCTGCCCATCGAAGCTTTCTGGGGAGTGGGGCCCATCACGGCCAAAAAGATGCACACGTTGGGCATCTACAACGGGGATACCCTCCGACAATGCTCCTTGGAAATGCTGCAACGGCAGTTTGGAAAAAACGGCCTCATTTATTTCAATTTCGCCCGCGGCATCGACGACCGCCCCGTGGAAGCCGTCCGCATCCGCAAGTCCATCGGCTGCGAACATACGCTGGAAAAAGATATTTCAGCCGAGATGGCCCTCATCATCGAGCTGTATCACGTGGCGCGTGAACTCATCGAGCGTCTGAAAGCCAAGGACTTCAAAGGAAATACCCTCACTCTGAAGGTGAAATTCGACGACTTTTCCCAAATCACCCGCAGTGTCAGTGTCAGACAAACTCTGCAACGTCTGGAAGAGATTCTTCCTTTGGCCAAACGGCTGCTGAAAGGAGTAGACCACAGCCAGCATGCCATCCGCCTGCTGGGACTGTCTGTGTCCAATCCTCCGGAAGAAAAGGAAGGAGATACAGCCAACGCTTCCGGCCCCATCCAGCTGGAGCTGGAGTTTAAAGAAGAGTGAACAAGAGACTATAAATCTAATATTTTATAGTATTTTTCAAAATTCCATTTTTTCTATTCTCACTCTTTTATCTTCAGACTCTGCCATATAGTGATAATCATTACTTAAATCATCAAAAATACGACATACAATAGGATGTGTATATCGTACTCTATCGGCATATTGCTTATATTTTTGTGATTCTTTATGTTCTAATGATCCTCCTTCCAAAGCTGGCCGACTAGTCACGCCTCTTTTATTATAAATTCGAGTCCTAAATCCACTAATAATATCTGCATTATTTTGATTTTCTACAATGTCACATATAGGCAATGGAGGATAATCTTCTGTTTCTGGATAATTGCCTAACAGTTCTCCTATTACAGTATTTACGCCCTCTATTTTATTTTTTGCCTTGCCAAGTTCTTGTAATTGATGAATGTAATTGTTTAACTTATCAACATTTATATGATTGTTTTTGTCTACAAATGGAACTTGACGAAGTTCTGATAAAATATGATAATATAATGACCAGAGCTCTTGGTGTTTTTCCATTTGCTCCAATTCTTTTTTACGTTTGTTTTCATCAGATGATAAATAGACTCCATCTATTATATTCATCATGCTATAAGGATTAGACATTATTTCCTTAACAAATTGGGTCTCATTTATATTACCGTATTGTTCTATTAATCTATAAAGTATTAATTCAATAGAGAGTAAAGTTCGTAAGTCTGCATCTTCTTGCTTGTCTAAAAACAATACAATTCGAGCTAAATCATATTGGGTTCTATATATACTATTTTTATTAGGAGAAGACAAATAACCCATTATCGTTTCTTCTATTAGATTAGTTGGAATGGATATTTTTTTAAAAAAACGCGAAATCACTTTTATCGCATGGTCATATCGCTTGTATTCATTTAATTTTTCGATTAGAAATATCGCATCCTCATTCTGTATAACTCCCATTATTGATATTCTGGTCCAATATTCATTTTGAAAACTAACAGATAATGTTTTAATAAAATCCCATATTTCACGACAATTACAGGATACTACAGTTAATGGGATAGTAAGTATTGATTCATACTGGTTTATATCTAAAGATTTTATAATTGATATAACATTCTTCACTCCATGATGAAATGTATAATAGTTAAAGAAACCTTTTGAAAAGTCTATGATGGAGCTTTCTTGTTCTTTTAATAATAGATTCAATACTTTTTTGTATATTTCGTCATTCGCCGTATAAGCGTATGATTCACCTACTTCATAGGGGCATCCAACGGTTTGAGCAAAACTATAAATACCATTAAACCCATAAGCTTTTTCAATCTCCATTAAAACTTTATTTTTATACTTATAAGTCTGCTCAATAATTTCTTCCTCTTCTAGTCCTTTCCTTTCAATCTCAGGTATCTCTATATAATAGTCTTTAAATATCCATCGATAGCTTTCCAATAAGTTATTAGGTTCTAGTTCTGTTAGTAATCCTTCCCAATTACAAACTTCTTCTTTAGATAAACTCCATTCTTGTTCAGAATAAATCTTGTGTCTATGTACTATCTCTCTAATGGCATTTGTTATCTCATAATTGCCTTTAAATGCAGATTTGTTTTTACATACATAACTGAATAATAGAAATCTACATTTCTCATTCAATGATTTCTGATTGGCTAATTCAATGATTTTACATATTTGTTCTTCTGAATTATTACAAACTGAAACTATAAGTTTGCATACACATTGTATTGATTTGTATAATTCATCGTGTGTGATATTAGTTTTTGTATAATTATAGCAACGCCACCTCATTGGATGGGTACATATTACGGTTGCATAATCAATTCCATTTAGAAGTTTATAATATAAATTGAAAGATTGACTTGGGTATTTTTTTGATAATGTCTGTAATATCTGTAATCTTTGTTGGGTATTTGCATAAGTTTGTGGACACCACAAGGTATACGCTTCATACAATGCTTCTATGGGCTTATTCCCTACATTGCTCTCATTTTTTATTTTACATAATTCTGCTAATATACAGCTAACCGGTAATAGCCATTCTTCACTCCATAATAACATCTGCAGAGAAAATAATATTTCAACATAGTTTTCTCGTGCCCCCAAGAAATCTACAGATTCTTTTGGCGTAAACAATAGTTTTAAGATAGAATGTTCTTTCAGAATATCTTTTTGAATAAACTCAATATAGCTTTTAGGAGAAGCTTCAGCAACTGTTCCTAATATGTTTTTATTAGAAAGCCACCATTCAATAGAAGAATTGTTCAATAGGTTATAAATGATAGAATCAATCCATTGAGATGGTAAAACAGAAAGATTCAAACACTCTTTTTCCTCTGATAAAGATATCATAATGGCAGTTTGAAATAATCCCTCTTTAATCCAGTCAGAGTATCTTTGTTTAAATTGCCAGATACGGAGTGTTGTGGCTTTCATTTTCTCTATTGCATCAGGATCATTGTCTGATGTGATTCGATTGATTGCTTTTTTATAGTTCTCAAAATCGTTAGATGTAATGTATCTTGCAACATAACCAAATGCTTCATAAGGTGAATATATTCTCCACTTCCCGTCAATATTAATTATCGGTGAATCATCTTGATGTGCCCATTTTTGTAATTTCTTTATATAAGAATCATATTTCTCATTGGCTATTAGCGAAATGATTTCTTTGTCACCTTCGATATTGTCTTTCCATCTTGCTACAAGAATAGCAGGAATTAAATCTTTGATATTTTCAGGCTTAGCCCACTCCGGACACGTAAAATCTAATTTCAGACTTCTTCTTAATATAGTTATGTTTCGTACTGTTTCTTGCGACAGTTGTTCTGCTCGTTTTTTATTTATTCCACTTTCTACAAGAGAATCAATAAATTTGTCTCTATCCAATAACGGCAACTTTAGTAATTCTGTGTCTGAAGCGTTATTGAATACTTCTGCAGCACTGGCCGCATATATTATATGATGGCCGCGTTGAGTCGCATAGATATGACTTTTATGCTTTACTTTTGCAATGAATATAATATCTCTGTATTCAGTAATAAGTTGTTCCAGAGTATTTTCATCTTCAACGATAATACACTTTGAAAGAAGATTACATTTGTCTGGACTTTCAAGAATACATGCTACTGCAAAAGCTAAAGACTCGCTTTGTGCCATTGATTGAATAAGGGTAACTGATGGGGTAGAAATACGATCGTATATAGTTTGTTGTTCTTTCTCTCTACCGCCTAACAAAATACTAGGTTTTAATTTGAATTTATATCCTGATGCCCATTTATTCCAATACGATTCAACATCATAAGCCTTTTTAATACTCCTTCCAGATACGATTTCCGCCAGCCATAACGCAACCGCAGGGCACATTGAAAGCCAATCTTCTAATTCTATAGCAGTAATAACAACGACATCTTTCCATTCTTTTGATTGTTTCTTTTCTTGTGCCCATTCAGTAGCTTTATCCCATATTCGTGGTGTTACGAATACAAATGTAGCAGATGCCTTATCTTGTTTTAATGGGTTCTTTGTCCGTTTATTATAATCTTCATTCGCTTTTTGAAGGGGATTTGCGTTAACTCCACATTCCCAAAGTGAAATTCCGGGAGATATATTAAAGATTGTATCAGCAGATTCTACCACACCATCCCAACCGGTTAAATGAACCGCATCTCCATTGGGAAATCTAATATTACTTATGTTTGTTGTGGTCGCTCTTATCAATCGTGATATTAATTCTGGCAATACTTCCTGCGCAGTTCTTGTATCTGCCCATTGTTTGATAGCTGTAGATGTAATCCATTTCATATTTAGTCGTCTTTTATTGTGTCTGGTCAAATCTTACCTTTTATGATATTCTACGTCTTCTTCTGCTGCCATTGAATGATCAACTCCACCAAAGTAATACACTTTCGGTTCATTTACAGTGGAGTCATTATCCGTCCACTGCTCACATTGGCGTATCACCGTTTCAAGTGCATTAGCAGCTTCTTCAGGAGGATAGTGGTATTTCTTCAACAGCCGTTTCACCATTTTACGCATACCCGCACGGGCCGACTCCTTCTTCTGCCAGTCTATCGTACGGTTTTGGCGAAGAATTTCCGTCAATTCTTTGGTCATGGCCACCAGTTGCTCGTTGGTATAGACATCCTGCACAGCCTGTGGCTTGGTCAAGGCATCGTAAAAAGATTTTTCCTCCCTCGTAAGTCCCAAATCATTCCCTGCCGATTCGGACGAGGAAATTTCCTTTGCCAGTGTCAAGAGCTCCTGTATCACTTCTTCGTTGGTCAGCAGTCCTTTCAGGTAGTTCGATAAAGAACGATTCAGCAGGTCTGAGAATTTTTCTGCTTGCACGATATTTGTCTTTTGATACAAAGAAACCCGTTCGGCCAAGAGTCTTTTCAATAATTCAACTGCAATATTCTTCTCTTTCATCTTGGAAACCTCCTCCAAGAATGTGACATCGAACAATGAAAATTCCGCTTTGACGTCCGAGAAAAGATTGATTACACCATCACTCTTGACACTTTGCTTGAGCAACTCACCAATACGCGCATTGATTTCACGTTTAGACACTTTTCCTTTTCCTGTCATCCGTGAAAGCAAGGTACGGACGGTTTCAAAAAATGCAGCTTCATAGCGTTGCGGTTCATCCAGCAAACTACGGCACAACGTAATAGAGTTGTGCAACAACATCGCTTCTTTCAAGAATAACTGTTGCTGCTCCTGCTTTTCAGCCGATAGGATAAAGTTTACACCCCCTTTTATGATTTGGGCACACTCTGCATCTGATGCTGTACGGAAACGGCTGTAATCGTAGCCATGAAACAAATCCTGACATATTTCCAACTTCTCCTTAAACTTGAGCAAAGCCGTTTCTTTAATGTCAGGATTACCAAAGTTTTTACGGTCACGCCGGGTGTAATCATGCATAGCTTCCTTTAAAGCCTTGGCTATGCCGATATAATCCACAACCAATCCACCCGCCTTACCGTTGAATACCCGGTTCACACGTGCAATAGCCTGCATCAAGTTGTGCCCACTCATGGGCTTGTACACATACATGGTAGCCAGCGACGGCACATCAAATCCTGTCAGCCACATATCCACCACAATGGCAATCTTCATCGGGTCCTCATTATCCTTGAAGCGCTTGGCCAGTTCTTTTTTGTATTGTTTGTTGCCTATGATGGCATGCCATTCTTCAGGATCTTTGTTGCTGGCCGTCATCACCACCTTCACTTTTTCTCCCCAATCGGGACGCAGTTCCAGCAATTTATTATAAATGCGCATGGCTATCGTGCGCGAATAAGCCACAATCATAGCTTTACCCGTCAGCTCATATTGCCGGTTTTCTTCGTAATGTTTCAATATATCACGGCACAAAGAATCAATGGTAGCAGGGGCACCTAAAATTTCTTCCAGATGCGACATTTCTTTTTTGCTCTTCTCTATCTGTTCCTCCGTAGCTCCTTCGCCGGCCAACAGTTCGTATTCATCATCAATGGCTTTCAGGATCGCTTCATCCAGGTTCAGATTAATCACACGCGATTCGTAATAGACAGGACATGTAGCTCCATCGGCCACTGCCTGTGTCATGTCGTAGACATCAATATAGTTGCCGAACACTTCTACCGTATCCCTGTCTTTTGTAGAAATAGGCGTACCTGTAAAGCCGATGTACGAGGCATTGGGCAAACAATCGTGAATAATCCGGGCGGTACCTATAACCCGTTTGGCCACTTCTTCCCCTTTCTTGTTTCTCGTCATCCGGATTTTTTCTTCAAAACCGTATTGCCCACGATGCGCCTCATCGGTCATCACCACAATGTTTTTTCGGAGAGAAAGCGGTTCGGGCGACTCTTCAAACTTCTGCATGGTGGTGAAGATGATACCGTTGGCTTCACGCCCTGCCAGCAGCGATTTCAAGTCTTCACGGCTCTTGGCCTGTACAGGTTCCTGACGTAAAAAATCTTTGCATTTGGCAAACTGCGTATAAAGCTGGTCGTCAAGGTCATTACGGTCAGTAATCACCACGATAGTGGGTTGCGACAATTCGTTTTGCAACAGATGAGCATAAAACACCATCGACAAGGATTTTCCACTACCTTGGGTGTGCCAGAAAACTCCAATCTTACCGTCATTCTGCACTGCAATTTTAGTCCGTTCGAGGGCTTTCTTCACGGCAAAATACTGATGATAGGCCGCCAGTATTTTAGCTGCCCCCGCTTCATCTTTTGAAAAGCAGACAAAATTCCGGATGATGTCCAGCAGCCGTTCACGTTGGAAAATCCCTTCAAAAAACGTATCATAGTCCGCAAAATCCGTACTTTCATAATCCCCGTCCCTGGTTTTCCATTCCATGTAACGGTCTTCCTTGCTGGTAATGGTTCCAGCTTTCGAGCAGGCCATGTCACTCATCACACAGAACACATTATAGACGAACAGCGAAGGAATCTCCTGCATGTAGTTACGCAATTGCCGATAAGCCTCCGAGGCATCCGTTTCCTCTCTCGAAGGTGATTTCAATTCCATCACTACCAAAGGCAATCCGTTGACAAACACAATGAGGTCTGCCCGTTTTTCCGAATGTTCCACAAATGTCCACTGATTGACAATCTGAAAATCATTTCGTTCTGTATGGACATAATCTATCAGATACACCAAGTCGTTGCGCTGCTCCTTTCCATCGAAGTACGACACCTCAATGCCGTGTTGCAAATAGTCCATGAACAGTTCGTTCTTCTGGGTCAGACTTCCTGTGTCTATATCCTTCAGTTTGGCTATCGCTTCCTGTATGGCAGCCCGCGGCTTCCCCCTGTTCAGATTGCCGAGACTTGTCAACAGCTGCTCTTCATAAAATGGTACATAGTAATCTCGCTCAATATCAGGCCCATACAAATGCTGGTAACCCATCTGTTCGAAAAGGGCTATCAACGCTTTTTCGTAATTATCTTCCGTGAATGACATGACGCATCCGTTTTAACAAGTTTCCAACCGTTCAATCCATTCGTTGAATAGAATACATTTCTTTCTGATAGTCTCCAGTCCTATTTCTAAAGCCAAGATCTAGCCTTTCCATCACTGACACACCTTCAACCTGATTGACAGTAATCACATTTTCGGCATCGAAATTGGTAATCAGGTCCGCACTTTGAGTTGCAACAATGACTTGTGTCCCTCTGGCCGCAACCGATTTTATCAGTCCGGCTAATTTCTGAATAGCCAAGGGGTGCAGTCCCAGTTCAGGCTCGTCAATGATAATGACCTTGGGAGGAACAGGTTGCAAGAAGAGCGTTGTCAACGCAATGAAGCGCACTGTGCCATCGGAGAGGTCTGTCGGCCCGTAAATGGTCGAGCTGAATTTATCTGTCCACTGCAGGCGAACCGTATCGGCTGCACTTACGTTGAAATAGAAATCGCTGAAATAAGGAGCAATGCTCTGAATGACACGTACAATCCGTTTGTAGGTAATGGGAGAATTCTCTCGGATACCATACAGAAAAGCCGCCAGATTTTCCCCCTTCTCATACAGGTAATACACATCGTTCCCAATATGACTTTCTTTGGTGAACGGGGAGCTTTTGCCCGTGTCATGAAAATGATATTTTTTTATCTCTGACAGGTATTTCTTGATGTATTCACCTCTTGACAGTCCGTTATATGATTTTATATTGGCTTCATTTCCAAAACTGGCTATATCAAAAGACGAATTGTGATACCCCAGCTTTTCTTTAGAGAAAACAAATCTGTTGTCTCCCTCTTTCAGTTCAAATGAATAGAAATTATCTTTGAAATAAATCGTGGCGCAAATCGTATCCGTAATCTTGCTGCCCTGAAAGAAGTATTTGTCTATGCCTCCTCCCAGCGCCACATATTCCGTAAGCTTTTGTTCGTACAATCGATTCAAGAACTCGAAGAAGGACAGGAAGTTGCTTTTTCCCGATCCGTTCGAACCTATCAATATATTGATGGGAAGCAAATCGAGTGTCAGATTCCGGAAAGACTTATATCCTTTTATTTCTATTTTGTCCATAATTTGATGTTATTGGGGAGTGACTATCGCAAAGATAGTAATTTTTCTCCGCTAAACTATCTGAAGTTTTCAGATAGTTGACTTTTGCAATATCTCTTCTAAATACATTTTCAAGAGATGATTAATAACTGCTAATCAGTGAAAGAATTATATATTAATATTCTTTATTCCATTTAGGAAGCTTAGAATATTTCGAATAATAATCTTGAATTAAGGCAGCCTCATAATATGCTGGTAGAAAAAGTATCTCGTCTATAATAAACCACTCTATATATAAAGCTTTTAGCTGTTTATCTTCGTTCATCTTCTTGATGAAGAATTTTTCTCTACGCATATTTTCCTGTTTATTATTTAGACGTTCCTTTAATAGCTGTTTATCGAAACTTCCGTCTGTATGAACTGTTCCTCCTTTTCCAATATAAAGTAATTCACCTTCACTGGAGTTTGCATATATTCTATAAACTCCATATCCATTGGGTATTTCTTTTGTTTTTTGTGATAAAGAGTCACCTATTTTAAAAGTGAACGTTCCATGTTCTTTATATCTCAACTTTTCCATAAGTTTGTATTATCAATTAACTTTAATCTCTCCTGTCATTAATTTTGGCAACAATGCATCTCGTAATTTAGTTAATCTGTCAATTTCTAAACTAAGTTCAAAGATTTTGTTAAAAATTGGCATAATTATATCATCAAATTTCTTAAGAGTATTCTTTGAACAAATAGCAACTTTTAATGATTTTACTATCTCAGTCTTTAAATTCAAAAAAACACTACCATTTCCTTGTGATAATAATTCATTACGTTTTTCCTTAAACAAGAGATATAAAAACTCTTTAGATAAAGAAGATACAGGAAAATATAACCAACCGTCATGAATACATGAATCAACTCCCAGAAACTTTGGAATACCAGGAGTAGCACTATTTGATAATACTAATTCTCCTTTATTGAGGAGTACAGTTTTATTCAGTCCAGATTCTTTGATATGCTCCTTTATCTCTAAAATGAAAGGTGAAGAATTACAAGTTGCATCTGATATCTTAAGCCATCGTAGCCCTGTTTCAGATAGATATTCTTGAATAGGCCGTGGTGAACCACCACGTTTTATTGTAACCATTGACTGAAGTTCAATAACTTTCCATCCTTCTGGAATCATTCCCAGTTCTGAATCCACAAACTTTCCATCCTTGAATGGTTCAAAATCTACAAACCAAGACTTGAATAATGCTTGTGCCTGCTGCTCTAAATTTTCATTTATGCGGCGGTTGAGTTCGATTTTATCATCAAGGGTAGACAGGAAAGATGATATACGTTTTTGTTCATCTAAATGAGGAATGCTACATAATAGTTTTTCAAACGTGTCTCTAGTTATAGTATCGAATACACTACCATGAGAAGATTTCTTCAATTCTTCAACCTTAGTTTTTGTTATATAATACAAAAAATGATTATCTACCAATGAGTTAGCACGAATGCCAAAGCAAGATTGGTTAAATGCCATTGGAAAAGGTATCATTGCCATTTCACCGACTGTACCTCTAGCAGAAATTATAATATCATCTTTTTGTAGCAACTTTGTTGCACTATTATTAAGTCCCTTTTCTGTGATTGTTTTTTCCGTTTTATAAACATACTTTCTATCACCATTAAAATCTTTCACAGAAAGCCATGGAATATTACCATTCCAATATTCAGGAACAGAAGTTTTAGGTGTACCTCCTCCTAATATAAGACACAAATCTGAATACTTATATGTTTTCCATTCTTCCATAATATCTAGCTATTTATTTGATTATCCAATTTGGCTTCTATTTCTTTAATAGATGGCATTGTACCTTCTATTTTCTCGGGATATAGCTTTTCAAGCTCATATTCGGATATTCCAAGAGGTTGACTGCTTGATTCGAGTGCATATTGAGCTAAAGTGTTGTTCTTTTGTTTACAGATAAGCAATCCGATTGTCGGATTATCACGCCCTTCTTTTCGAAGAAGATGATTGCATGCAACAACATAACCACCTAACTGACCTACATCAGCAAAATCAAACTCACCGATTTTTACCTCAATCACTACATAACAAGATAGTTGCAGATTATAAAAAAGCAAATCTATAAACTTTTCTTTCTCCGCTATCTGTAAACGATATTCTTTACCTACATAAGCAAATCCGGTACCTAGTTCCAACAGAAAATTAGTAATGTTCGTTAGCAGAGTATCTTTCAATTTGCGTTCATTGTATTTTCCTCGCAAATTAGTGAATGAGAAATCGTAGGGGTCACGTGTCAATTCTTGTGCTAAATCACTATCCATATCTGGAAGTGTATTCTTGAAATTGGTCAAAGCCTTACCCTTCCGTTCATAGAGATTTGTACTTAACATGTTGAGCAACATATCTCTACTCCAACCATTTGCTAGTGTTTGGCGAACATAAAACAATGCTTTTTCTGAATCATTTGAGCACTTATCTATAATATAGCGATGGTGCCCCCATGGAATTGAAAACAAATCGGAGTATAATCTTTCCACAAGTTGTGGAAAATTTTCCTTATCAGATTCTTCCACAGCTTGTGGAAGAATCATAAACTGCTGGTTATAAAGAGAATAAAATCTTTTTGCGTAACGAATTGAAGTTTCAGACAGACCTTCCACATCAGGCATCGCATGACGTAAATCACGACTTAATGTAGCGTAAAACTTACTGCCATACTTGTTGTCAGCTTGTTTTTCTTCAATATCTTTACCAAGCTCCCAATAATAGCGAAGCAATTCTTTATTTACTTGTATTGCCGCTTTAATTTGACTACTACGATAGCGTTTTACAAGTTCTCTGACCCATAAAGAGTAGTCTTTATCTAATATACTAATAGATTTATCCACAATATTACTTCTATTCTACTGATGAAAGTTTATTACATCTTATTAAATCTTAAACCCAATACTCCCCAACTGTTTCCGAATTTCGTCCTCCAACTGATGCGATTTTTCAAACATCTCAGACAACTCCGAAGTGAGCCGTGTCATTTTCTCCTGAAACGGTTCACCGTCATCCTCGGTCTCTGCAATGCCCACATAGCGGCCGGGAGTGAGGATATAATCCTGCTTGGCCACATCATCGAGTGTAGCCACGGCACAATATCCCTTTTCAGGTTCCAATGTGCCTGCCCCAAACGCTTCAAAAGTGCGTGCGATACGCTGAATGTCTTTTTCTTCGTCCAACTCGCGCAGCTTGCGGGTCACCATCGTTCCCATCTGGCGGGCATCGATGAAGAGAATTTTCCCCGGTTGTTTCTTCGCGCGGTTGAGGAACCACAGCGAAACGGGAATACCTGTGGTATAGAACAACTGAGAAGGCATCGCCACAATACCTTCCACCAAATCGGCCTTGACGATGTTTTCACGAATCGTACCTTCGCCGCCCGACTGGGAGGAAAGTGATCCGTTGGCCAATACCATACCGATACGCCCCCGGGGAGAGAGATGATAAATCATGTGCTGAAGCCAAGCAAAGTTGGCATTGCCGGCAGGAGGAATACCATAGCGCCAACGCGAATCTTCCTGCAATTTATCGGCTCCCCAATCGCTCAGATTGAAAGGTGGATTGGCCAAGATATAGTCGGCTTTCAACGTAGGATGCTGATCATCGAAGAAAGTATCGGCAGCAAACTTGCCCAAATCGGCTTCAATGCCTCGGATAGCCAAGTTCATCTGTGCCATTTTCCACGTGGTGGGGTTGCTGTCCTGACCGAACACGGAAATGTTGTTTAGGTTGCCCTGATGTTCGCTGATAAACCGGGCAGACTGTACGAACATGCCGCCGGAACCGCAGCAGGGGTCGTACACACGACCGCTAAAGGGTTGCAACACCTCAACCAACGTACGGACAATACAGGCAGGCGTGTAGAACTCGCCAGCCAGCTTGCCTTCGGCTTCGGCAAACTTGGAAAGACAGTATTCGTAAGTACGCCCCAGAATGTCTTTCGTGTCGCCATGCTCTTTCATCTGAATGTTGGTGAAAAGGTCCACCACATCCCCCAGTCTACGCTTATCCAACTCAGGGCGGGCAAAATTTTTGGGCAGAATTCCTTTCAGGCGTGGATTCTCTTTTTCTATCAGACGCATGGCATTGTCAATCACCGTACCAATCTCAGGGGTATGTGCTGCTTCTGCCACTACCGACCAACGGGCTTCCTGCGGCACGAAGAAGATATTTTCAGAAGTATATTCGTCTTTGTCTTCCTCAAAACCATCACCTTCTTCCACCAGTTCCTTGTATTTCGTTTCAAATCGATCGGAGATGTATTTCAGGAAAATAAGTCCCAGAACTACAGACTTATATTCTGAAGCATCAAGATTTCCTCGCAACAGGTCTGCCGCTTTCCAAATTTCTTTTTCAAAACCAATCTCTGCCGTATTGTTTTTCTTCGCCATAGGAATATTTTATTTTTCGTTTATTATAATTTTCAGGTACGTGAATAGGTACACACAACCCTACAAAGGTAGAAAGATTATGCTACATCAAAGAAAAATGGAATAAAGAAATGACATCTTAAATAACCTTCGTCATTTTTCAGCGAACGACTTTCTGTTTTTTATGTTTCACGAGTCCAAACCGTATGTTTCCCTCCCGTAAAACATACGTTTTCCAAGGCGGAAACGAATGTTTCACGAACGGGAAACATAGAACAATCAAATGCAAATTTTCATCTACGCCTATGAGTTTTTGAATCCACGTAGAAGGGAAACAATCAAAAAAAGGCAGTGAGCCATTACAGCCACTGCCTTTTCCAAGAATAACTTTCTGTATATCAATGTGTATGCACAATCTCCGTAGGTGCCTGTTCGGCATTGCGCTTTTCGGTCTGTATCACGACGTTGCGTGCCAAATCCATAAAGGCCATACCGGTGACTGAATTTTCATCGAGGGCAGCTGGGGTACCAGCATCGCCGCTTTCACAAATGCTCTGTACGATAGGAATCTGTCCGAGCAGCGGCACATGCAGCTCTTCTGCCAAGCGTTTGGTACCTTCCTTGCCAAACAGGTAATACTTGTTGCCCGGAAGTTCGGCCGGAGTGAACCACGCCATGTTTTCCACCAGCCCGAGGATAGGCACGTTCACCTTGTCGTTGGTGTACATGTTGATACCCTTGCGTGCATCGGCCAATGCCACTTGCTGCGGAGTGCTGACAATCACGGCTCCCGTAATGGCCAGGGTCTGGAGCAAGGTCAGATGGATGTCGCTGGTGCCCGGAGGAGTATCCAGCACGAAATAATCCAGTTCCCCCCAGTTGGCATCGGCTACCAGCTGTTTCAGGGCATTGCTGGCCATACCGCCACGCCACAGGGTAGCCTGGTCAGGGTCTACAAAGAAACCGATGGAAAGCAGTTTGATGCCGTATTTTTCAACCGGTACAATCAGGTCGCGACCGTTCACTTCTTCTGCATACGGACGGGCGTCTTCCACCTGGAACATTTTAGGAACGGAGGGACCGAAAATATCGGCATCGAGCAGACCGACCTTATATCCCTGTGCGGCCAGTGCCACTGCAAGGTTGGACGCAACGGTTGACTTTCCTACACCGCCCTTGCCCGACGAAACGCCGATGATGTTTTTCACACCCGGCAGGAGTTTTACCGGTTTCGGTGCTTCCTGGCGGAATTTCACGGCAATGTTGCCCTTGATTTCCGCATTCGGACTTGCGTAGGTGTTGACAGCCGCTTCGGCCGCTTTTACCACCGACTTGATGAACGGGTCGGTAGACTTGTCGAAGATGAGTGAGAATGTCACTTTCATGCCGTCGATGCGGATATCGTCCTCGACCATATCGTTTTCAACCAAATTCTTTCCGTTTCCCGGGTATCTTACATTCTTGAGCGCGTCAAGAATCAGCGCCGGATATAATCTTTCTTCCATAGTGATGAATGATAATTTAAAATCAGTTTTTTTGTCGTCGTCAACATTCTAACAATCCTACTCGTCCGAAGGTTTTGCCGCTGCGAATTTAGGGTCGGTTTCCAGATATCCGCGCGAGAAACTGCGGTAGGTGTCGAATTCGATGTCGATGTCAGGCTCTTTCAGCTCGCTTGTCGCGTCGAGATGCCATTTGATGTATTTGATAGTCAGTCCGCGTGCCAGCCACTGCTGTTCGTAGAACGTGCGGATTTCGAGAATGTCGTCGGCAAGCTCCGAATGGTAGAGGTCGTCGGTGTTCACTTCCACGTCGAACTCGTTCAGCTTTACGAGCGCGTCCGTGTAAGTGTAGAGGAACGGACTGTCGGTTTTCAGGTGGATGAGTCCGCCGTCTTCCAGGATTTCACGATAGAGCTTCAGGAAGCGGGTCGACGTCAGACGCTTGTTCACCTTCTTCATTTGCGGGTCGGGGAAAGTAATCCAGATTTCCGAAACCTCGCCCGGCGCGAAGAAGTTGGCAATCAGTTCGATATTGGTGCGGAGAAATGCCACGTTCGTCATTCCTTCCTGTACCGACTGCTTCGCTCCCGTCCACATGCGGGCACCCTTGATGTCCACGCC
>ERZ779669.860-NODE-860-length-16319-cov-8.390125_pt1 | contig 16319 bp, 8 predicted proteins | sample MGYA00511372_ERZ779669 | MGnify/ENA primary metagenome ERZ779669 (study PRJEB29588, sample SAMEA1967891) | human gut metagenome | biome: human gut; feature: human-associated habitat; material: faeces | place: Denmark | collected 2008/2010 ... | reverse complement strand
TAAGCATTTGGCTTAACTTCTTAACTCCTTTAACTACTGAATTCTCTGAACTTGCAAAAGTTCCGTTTAGAATAAATAAAATCAGATTTAACAGAAACTCAATCAATACTTATGGGTAGCTATTCAGAAGAAGGCAAGATAAATGTGTGGGGCGCACGCGTCCACAATCTTAAGAATATCGACGTGGAGATACCGCGCGGTTCGCTCACCGTCATTACCGGACTGAGCGGTTCGGGCAAGTCGTCGCTTGCCTTTGACACCATATATGCTGAGGGACAGCGCCGCTACATCGACACTTTCTCGGCATACGCCCGCAACTTTCTCGGCGGACTGGAACGTCCGGATGTAGACAACATCACCGGACTCAGCCCCGTCATATCTATAGAACAGAAGACAACCAACCGCAATCCACGCTCTACCGTGGGCACTACGACCGAGATATACGACTATCTGCGTCTGCTCTTTGCCCGTGCCGGAACGGCATACAGCTATGCTACGGGCGAAAAGATGGTGAAATATACCGAGGAGCGCATTCTCGACATGATCAATACGAAGTATGCCGGCCATCGCATCTATATCCTTGCGCCACTCGTACGCCAACGTAAGGGCCACTATCGCGAACTCTTCGAGACGCTACGCCGCAAGGGCTATCTGTATGTGCGTGTCGACGGCGAGATAAAGGACATAACGCCCGGCATGAAGACCGACCGCTACAAGAACCATAACATCGAAGTGGTGATTGACAAGATGCAGATGCGCGAGGGATTTGACGACCGCCTGAAGAAGACCATCGAGACTGCCATGCGCCAGGGCGACGGCTTGCTGATGATACTCGACAAGGACACGGGCGAGGCTAAGAGCTACTCCAAGCGACTCATGTGCCCCACTACGGGCATAAGCTATCGCGACCCCGCACCCAATATGTTCTCGTTCAACTCGCCCGAAGGAGCCTGCCCCAAGTGCAAGGGACTGGGCTATGTCAACGAGATCGACCTCAAGAAGGTCATCCCCGACGACTCTCTCTCAATACACGAGGGTGCAATTGTGCCATTGGGCAAATACAAGAACCAGCTTATCTTCTGGCAGATATCTGCCATACTCGACAAGGCTGGACTGACGCTTAAGACTCCTGTGAGCGAGATTCCGGAAGACACGATGAACGAGATAATGTACGGTTCGCTCGAAACTGTGCGTATCGACAAGGAGGTGGTACACACATCGAGCGACTATTTCACCACGTTCGACGGCGTGATAAAGTATCTGCGCTCGGTCATGGAGAACGACGACACTACAAGCGGACAGAAGTGGGCTGACCAATTCCTTGCCACGTGCGAGTGTCCGGAGTGTCATGGTCAGCGACTTTGCCGCGAGTCGTTGTCGTATAAGGTTTGGGACAAGAACATATTCGAACTTGCCTCGATGGACATAAGCCAGCTCAATGAGTGGCTGGGCAACGTAGAGGCACACCTTGACGACCGCCAGCGCACCATAGCTGCAGAGATACTGAAGGAGATACGCACACGCATATCGTTCCTATTGGACGTAGGTCTCGACTATCTGTCGCTCAACCCCCCCCCGCCAGTCGGCTTCGCTCTCTGGTGGCGAGAGCCAGCGCATACGTCTTGCCACACAGATAGGTTCGCAGCTGGTCAACGTGCTCTATATCCTCGACGAGCCGAGCATCGGACTGCACCAGCGCGACAATGAGCGACTCATCAACTCGCTCAAGCAGCTGCGCGACATGGGCAACACGGTTGTGGTGGTGGAGCACGACAAGGACATGATGCTTGCTGCCGACTGGATTGTCGACATCGGTCCGAAGGCAGGAATGCGTGGTGGCGAAGTGGTGTTCCAGGGCACTCCGCAGGACATGCTCAAACATCATACGCTCACAGCCGACTATCTCAACGGCGACCGTAAGATTGCCGTGCCTGCCGAACGCCGCAAGGGCAACGGCAAGGCGATAACGATACACGGAGCACGTGGCAACAACCTGAAGAACGTGGACGTGTCGTTCCCGCTCGGCGAGCTTATCGTGGTGACCGGTGTGAGCGGTTCGGGCAAGTCGACACTCATCAACGAGACGTTGCAGCCCATTCTGTCAAAGCACTTCTACCGCTCGCTCAAGAAGCCGATGCCATACGACTCGATAGACGGAATAGAATATATCGACAAGGTGGTGAATGTCGACCAGTCGCCCTTAGGACGCACTCCGCGCTCCAATCCTGCCACCTATACAGGCGTGTTCTCCGACATACGCTCGCTCTTCGTGGCTCTGCCCGAGGCTAAGATACGTGGCTACAAGCCCGGACGCTTCTCGTTCAACGTGAAGGGCGGCCGCTGCGAGACGTGCAAGGGCAACGGATACAAGACCATCGAGATGAACTTCCTGCCCGACGTGATGGTGCCCTGCGAGGTGTGTCACGGCAAACGCTACAACCGCGAGACTCTTGAGGTGCGCTACAAGGGCAAGAGCATAGCCGACGTATTGGACATGACCATCAATCAGGCTGTCGAATTCTTCGAGAATGTGCCGGCTATATTGCAGAAGATAAAGACCATACAGGACGTCGGACTGGGATATGTCAAGCTGGGACAACCATCGACTACGCTCTCGGGAGGCGAGAGCCAGCGCGTGAAACTGGCTACCGAACTGAGCAAGCGCGACACGGGCAAGACGCTATACATACTCGACGAGCCTACCACCGGACTCCACTTTGAGGACATACGCATTCTGATGGACGTGTTGCAGCAGCTGGTTGACCGTGGCAATACCGTCATTATAATCGAGCACAACCTTGATGTCATAAAGCTTGCCGACCACATCATCGACATCGGTCCGGAAGGAGGACGTGGCGGCGGACGCCTGCTCATAGCCGGAACGCCCGAAGAAGTGGCTGAGTCGAAGGAGGGCTATACGCCCAGGTTCCTGAAGATGGAGCTTGAGAACAAATAACAATAACGATAGAAAAAACTCTATGATAACTGGCGAAATAAAAAACAAGATAGACCAGATATGGGACACATTCTTTGTGGCTGGCATCACCAATCCCATCACAGTATTGGAGCAGATGACCTACATCTTCTTTATGAAACTGCTCGACGACAAGCAGTTGCAGGAAGAAGAGAACGCACGCGACTGGGACTGCGAAGTGCAGAACCCCACATTCCTTGACGGCCAACTGTGGGTTAATCCCGATGCCGTGAGCGACGAGGAGCGTGCCGGCGTGCCTTACGAGAATCTGCGTTGGCACGTGTTCAAGAACTTCGGTGCCGACAACATGTTCAAGATTGTGCGCCAGAGTGTGTTTGAGTTTATCAAGCATATCGGTACCGGTGAGGAGAGTGCCTACAGCCGCTACATGAAGTCGGCTATATTCCTCATACCCAACGCCCGTACGCTTGCCAAGGTGGTTGACGGTGTGGACGCACTCGACATGAACAATCGCGACGCCATGGGCGATGTCTACGAGTATATACTCGGCAAGATGGCTGCATCGGGCACCAACGGACAGTTTCGCACGCCGCGCCACATCATACGCATGATTGTAGAGATGATGGAGCCTACGCCCAAGGACTACATCTGCGACCCTGCCATGGGTTCGGCAGGATTCTTGGTTGAGGCGGTGAAGTATATCAAGGAGAAGTATGAGACTGCCATGTATGTAGGTGAGGAGGTGGAGCACATGAAGACCTCGATGATTAACGGCTACGATACCGACCAGACCATGCTGCGCATAGGAGCCATGAACCTCCTGCTCCACGACATTACTGCACCCGAACTGGCTTGGCGCGACTCGCTCTCGGAGCAGAACGACGACCAGGCTTGCTACTCGCTCATCATGGCAAACCCGCCATTTGCTGGCAGCCTCGACAAGGGCAATGTGAACAAGAAAATCCTTGCCTATGCCAATACCAGCAAGACCGAGTTGCTGTTTCTTGCCCAGTTTGTGCGCTCGCTTGAGATAGGCGGACGTTGTGCCAGCATCGTTCCCGATGGCGTATTGTTCGGAACGTCGAAGGCTCACGTGGCCATACGCAAGGAGATAGTGGACAATCAGCAGCTACGTGCCGTAATATCCATGCCGAGCGGAGTGTTCAAGCCCTACGCCGGAGTGTCTACCGCCGTACTCGTATTCACCAAGACCAACTGTGGCGGAACCGACCGTGTATGGTTCTACGACATGAAGGCAGACGGTTTTTCTCTGGACGACAAGCGTTCGCCCGTCAACGACAACGACATTCCCGACGTAATCAACCGTTTCCAGCACCTTGATGCCGAGCAGGAACGCTCGCGCAAGGACCAAAGCTTCTTCGTGCCCGTCGACGAAATCCGCCAGAACGACTACGACCTCTCTATCAACAAATATAAAGAGGTGGAGCGCGAGCGTGTGGAGTATGAGCCGGTGAAGGACATACTGGCGCGACTGGAACAGACCGAAGCAGAATATGCCAAGGGATACGGAGAGCTGAGAGGTATGTTGGAGGAGTAAACAATCATCCCGAACGCATCCCGAACGCATCCCGAACAAATGACATAACAAAAATCGGGACGAAAAAACAACAAAATAAGGAGGAATAAATATGGACATAAAGAAGCAGATAATCGAAACGACGGAATACAAGCAAAAGCAGGACGTTTCTCTTTATCAAGATGTCTGTCACATAATAGAGCAAGGCAGAGAACGGGCATACAATGCTGTGAGTCAACAGATGGTGGAGACCTACTGGAATATAGGCAAGCGCATCGTGGAGGAAGAACAGCAAGGCAAAGAGCGTGCTGAATATGGAGAACAAATCATAGAGAAACTTTCCAAGCATCTTACTCTTCGCTATGGCAAAGGATTCGGTCCAAGATACTTGCGTTCATTTCGAAGGTTTTATCTGATTTTTGATAATTATGAGATTTGGAAATCACGATTTCCAAATCTTACTTGGACGCATATATACAAATCGTTGCGTATAGATGATCCCATAGCCATTCGTTGGTATTTAGAGACAGCTTCTCAAGAAATGTGGAGTGTACGAACTCTCGACCGCAACATATCTACACAATATTACGAACGACATTTTGCGCAGCCTCAACTACCAACGGCCGAAATAGAGCCTAATAAATTTGAGTTGCTCAAGAGTCCCATTATAGCAGAGTTTCTTGGTTTCAAGGCAGACACTTCTTTTTCTGAAGAAGACCTGGAAACTGCCATTATCGGCCATTTACAGGACTTCTTGATGGAAATGGGACGTGGTTTCGCATTCATGGGGCGTCAGCAGCTGGTGCGCACAGACACGCAAGACTATTTCATAGACCTTGTATTCTATAATGTGGTACTAAAATGCTATGTGCTCATCGACCTGAAGATTGGTACTATCACACATCAAGACGTAGGGCAGATGGATATGTATGTGCGAATGTATGACGAACTGAAACGAACTGAAGGTGACAATCCAACCATCGGCATCGTGTTGTGTTCAGAAACCAGTAAGGATATTGCCAGATACTCTATCCTCAAGGGCAATGAGCAGCTCTTTGCTGCAAAATACAAAATATTCTTACCAACAGAGGAGCAATTGCGTACCGAAATTGAAAGACAAAAACAATTATTCATGATGCAACATGAAGGAAATAATAAAGAGGAACAATGAAACAAGGATGGGAATATAAGAAAATAGGAAATATTTGTAATATTACCACGGGAAAATTAGATGCAAACGCAGCTAATGAGGATGGATTATATCCCTTTTTCACTTGCTCAAGAATTCCATTATCCATAAATACATATGCATACGATTGTGAATGTATTTTGATTGCAGGAAATGGCGATTTAAATGTGAAATATTATAATGGTAAATTTAATGCATACCAAAGGACCTACATTCTTCAATTAAAAAATGATGTTAATGGAGTTGAAATGCGTTATATTTTCGCTTTCTTTAATTTGTATATTGAAGAGTTAAGACGAAAAAGTATTGGTGGAATAATAAAGTACATCAAACTTGGAGATTTAACAAATGCTCTATTACCTTTACCTGATATTACCACCCAACTCTCCATTGTCTCCGAGCTTGACAAGATTAACGAGTTGATTCGTTTAAAGAAGGAGCAACTGAAAGATTATGACAACCTCGCACAAAGCATCTTCTATGAGATGTTTGGAGACCCCGTGGAGAATGAAAAGGGATGGGAAGTGAAGAAAATTGGTGAAATTGGCTCTGTAGAAAGAGGGGCTGGTATATCTAAAAAGGATTTTGTAGAAGACGGGCTTCCTTGTATTCATTATGGTCAATTACATACAATCTTGGGGGCAAGGACTAAAAAGCATTATACTTCTATTCCACATGATTTATTACCAAAATACAAGGTTGCCCATACAGGTGATTTAGTTATGGCAATAACAAGTGAAGATGTCGAAGGTTCATGCAAAAGTACTGCATGGTTAGGAAATTATGATGTTATTGTAGGTTCTGATGCAGCTATACTTCATCATGAACAAGATGGAACTTTTCTTTCGTATTATACTATGACAAAGGCATTTTATAATGAGAAAGCGAAATATGCAAAGGGATTTAAAGTAACACATATCTCAACTAAAGAAATAGAAAAGATATCTGTCTTTCTTCCCCCTCTCCCTCTCCAACACCTCTTTGCCCAACGCATCGAGCAGATAGAGCGTCAGAAGTCTGCTGTTCAGAAGTCGATAACCGACCTTGAAACCCTCCTTGCCTCTCGCATGCAATATTGGTTTGAGTAACGGAAACTTAGCTGCTTTCGCAGGCTAAGGCGAGGACGCCATAGCCTCCTACGCTTTGCATCAACCATCCATATTATGGACGACTCTAAAAACTTGAATTTATGACAAAGAAATTTGAAATACGAAATAGCACAGCCGAATTCCTTATCTTTATGGCGGAGGGTAAGGAGAATGGCGTTCAAGTGGTTTATAAAGACGAAACCATTTGGTGTACGCAGAAAGCTATGGCTACGCTTTTTGACGTTGACAAGTCTGGCATAAGCCGACACATTAAGAAAATTCTTAGTGAAGGAGAATTGTCTACAGACACGACTGTTGCAAAAATTGCAACAGTCGTAAACCGTGGTATTAGAGGCGAGGTAGAAGATGAACTTGAGTACTACAATCTTGACATGGTTATCGCCGTTGGCTATCGTGTCAATTCTCGTCGCGCCACCCAATTCCGCCAATGGTGCACCTTCGTACTTCGTCAATACGCCATCCGTGGCTACGTGATAGACAAGAAACGCATGGAGAACGGCTCGTTTATAGGCGTGGACTACTTTGAGCAACTCTTGGAAGAAATACGCGAAATACGTCTGTCCGAACGCAACTTCTACCAAAAGCTAACAGACATCTACGCCACAGCCATCGACTACAACCGCGACGCTCCTACCACAAGAGACTTCTTCAAGAAGGTGCAAAACAAAATGCACTATGCCGTACATGGTCATACTGCTGCCGAACTGATAGTAGAGCGTGCCGATGCCGACAAGGAACACATGGGACTGACCACATGGGCAAAGGCTCCTAACGGAAAGATTATACGGTCGGACGTGAGTGTGGCAAAGAACTATCTGAAACAAAACGAGCTGCAAGCTCTCGGACGGTTGGTCAACGCCTATCTTGATATTGCAAAGGATATGGCAGAACGCCACATCCCCATGACTATGGAAGACTGGGCTAAGCGTATAGACAAGTTCCTTGATGCAACCAACAGAGACATTCTGCAAGGTGCAGGAAGCATTACTGCCGAGTATGCCAAGCAATATGCAGAAAGCGAATTTGAAAAATACAGAGTGATACAAGACCGACTCTTCCGCTCTGACTTTGACCTGCTTAACGACAACGACACTACACTACCTATATAATAATATGAAGAACTTTGACTTTATCTCACGCTTGGCGGAGACTATCCCCGACTTTGCCCAGCTACACGCATACTGCGATAAGGCGGAAATCTTTCAGAAGGCTTTCCCAGAGGAGAGCGCCAGCAACGCCCGCAAGGCATTGGAGTGGCTCGTAAGAAACCATCTTGCCATGGCAAACGTGACGCTTGAGCCACGCGAGACGCTCAGCCAGATGCTGCGCCGTCCACAGATTGACGCTTTCATAGGCGACGACAGGCAGTTGCTTGGCGACATGCGCACGGTGAAGAAGATTGGCAACTATGCCTCGCATACTGGTGTGCAGGAGGTGAGGCAGAACGATGCCTACATCTGTCTGCGTGCCTTGTATTATGTGGTGTGCGGTTTTCTGTTCCGTTGGCGTGCCATACAGAGTATAGTGGCATTTGATGCCACCATTGTGCCCGACGGATTCACGGGCATGCACGTAGCCGACAACTCGGAGCCTGCTGTGGCTGCCGAAGTGGTGGAGAGTGTGCCGCAGGACGCTATAGAGAAGCCAAAGGCTCCTACCGAGATACCGCCAGAGAGTCTGGAGAGCGAGCGCATCACACGCAAGTGCCTCATCGACTATATGCTGAACGAGGCAGGGTGGGACATTCTCACCACGAAGGGCGACCTTCAGGGAGGCAAGGCGTGTATAGAGGTGAAGGTGGAGGGGATGACTTCTTCAGCCTCGGGTACGGGCTATTGCGACTATGTGCTGATGAGCAAGGGAGGCAAACCGCTTGCCGTGATAGAGGCTAAGAGCACTATCGAGAACGCTACTGAGGGACGCAAGCAGGCAATGGAGTATGCTGATTGTCTGGAGCGTAAGCATGGTGTGCGTCCCGTGATTTATTACACCAACGGCTACACTACGAAGGTGATTGACGGCATGGGCTATCCCGACCGCGACGTCATCTCATTCCACAGTCACGACGATCTGGAATACCTGATACAGAAGCGTGGACGTGCCGACATAACCGATCTCACCATCGACGACGCCATAACCAACCGACCATATCAGAAGACAGCCATAAAGAGTCTGGTGGAATGGCTCAACAAGAAGCATCGACGCGGACTGCTCGTGCTGGCTACCGGTACGGGCAAGACCCGTGTGAGTATCTCGCTTTGCAAGCTTCTGTCTAACAACAATTGGATAAAGAAGGTGTTGTTCCTTGCCGACCGAACCGAACTCGTTAACCAGGCGCGCCAGAACTATGAGAATCTCTTGCCCAGCGAGTCGATAGCTTGTCTGTCGGAGGATGCCGTGCCCGATCTTGACGCACGCTTCATCTTCTCTACCTATCAGACGATGATAAACTATATAAATGCCGTGCCCGTGGAGTTCTCGGTAGGACACTTCGACCTTATCATTATCGATGAGGCACATCGTAGCGTGTTCGGTAAGTATGACGCCATATTCCAGTATTTCGACTCGTTGCTTATTGGTCTTACTGCCACTCCGCGCGACGAGATTGACCGCAACACGTTCCGACTGCTCGAACTCGACGACGAGCCGAACTTTGAGTATAGCTTCCAGGAGGCTGTTGCTGATAAGTATCTTGTGCCATACAAGGTGAAGAACTGTACGTCGAAGATGATAAACCGCGGCATAAAGTACGACGAACTCACCCCTGCACAGCGCGAGGAACTGGAGAAGGTGTGGGAGTATGAGAAGGCGCTCAACGGCATTCCGCAAGACGAGGACTACCACCGCGACATAGAGGGTCGCGAGATATTCAACTATCTCATCAACGACGACACCATCGACAACGTGCTCTCCGAACTGATGACCAACGGACTGAAGGTGCATAGCGGCGAGGACATTGGCAAGACCATTATCTTTGCCTACAACCATCGTCATGCCGAGCGCATCGTGGAGCGTTTCCACCAACTCTATCCTGAACGTGGTGCCGACTATTGCCAGCTCATAGACAACCAGGTGAAGCACCACGACCAGATAATAAGCGAATTCAAGATTGCCGACCGACTGCCACAGATAGCCGTGTCGGTAGACATGCTCGACACGGGCATCGACGTGCCCGAAATCCTGAACCTCGTATTCTTCAAGATTGTGAAGTCGAAGATTAAGTTCGAGCAGATGATAGGTCGAGGCACACGATTGTGCAAGGACCTCTTCGGGGCTGACAAGGACAAGAAGGAATTCTATATATTCGACTGGTGTGGCAACTTTGAATATTTCTCGAAGAATGCCGACGGCATCAGCGGCGTGGCTGTAAAGTCGCTCACCGAACGACTCTTCGCTCTGCGTGTGGACATAGCCAAGGAATTGCAGAGTGCCGACCATCAGGAAAAAGACTTCGACCGCAAGCTGCACGACGACCTAAAGCTGCTGCTTCACACTCAGCTATGCAGCATAGGAAAGCAGCGCAAGGAGGCACGACCGTATCTGGACACCATCGAACCATTCCGCAACAAGGAGGCGTGGACATGTCTCTCGGAGGTGGATGTGCTGCGACTCAAGGAAATTGCCAACCTCATTCCTGCCGACAAGGATGATGAGGCTGCCAAGAAATGGGACGTGATAATGCTCCACCTGATGCTTGCGCATGTAGATACGACGGTGAAGGTAGGACAATTCCGACAGACTGTGGTGAATGTGGCAGCATTATTGGAGAAGAAAGCCACGGTGCCGGCGGTGAAAAACCGGATCGACACAATACGCCTTGTGCAGACACAACAGTTCTGGGAGAATGAGTCGCTCGACGCTCTGGAGAATGTGCGCACCGAACTGCGCAACCTTATTAATCTGCTCGACGAGCAACGCAAGACCCGCAAGTTTGTCATCGACATAGAGGACGAATACCAGACAGCAGACGGAGGCGAAGACCTGATAGTGCAGACCACCTACAAGCAGCGCATCATCGACTATCTGGCAGCTAACAGCGACAACGCTACGCTACGCAAGATACAGAACTTCGAACAGCTGACATCGGCAGACATACAGGAGTTGGAGCGCATATTCTTTGAGGAGCTGGGCACCAGGTCCGACTACGAGAAGCTGTCTGACGGAAGACCATATAAAAATAATGTGGCAGCCTTCATACGTGTGGCTTGCGGCATCGACCGCCAGCGTGCCTTGCAGATATATCAGCACTTTATAGAAGGCTATCAGCTGACAGCCGACCAGGAGCGCTATCTGAAGAACATTCTCGACTACGTGAGCATGAATGGCGACATCGAGACACGCAACTTTATGGAGTATCCGCTCAAGGCTCTCAACTGGCGCGCCGCCTTCGGCAACCAGTTTGCCAACCTCAAGCAATTCATCAAGCAGATTCATCAACTGATATCAATTACGGCATAATGCCATAATATACTCCGTAAAATTTGCTGCTGTGTCAGAAAAATAGTAAATTTGCCACAAAAAAGATGCGCATACAACTCAATAACCTCAAAAAATGTTTCGGCGAACATACTGCCGTAGACATTCCACACTTCACTATCGACAACGGACAGATGGTTGGACTTGTGGGCAACAATGGTGCCGGCAAGACTACATTGTTCAGATTGATGCTCGACTTGTCGAAGGCTACCGAGGGCAATGTACTCATAGACGATATAGATCCCGCCAAAAGCGAGGATTGGAAACTGCAGACGGGGGCTTTCATCGACAACTCGTTTCTCATCGACTTCCTTACTGCTGAGGAGTATTTCGAGTTTGTAGGCAAGGTGTCGGGCATGACAAGGGAGCAGGTAGCGGAACGACTCAAGACGTTTGAGACATTCATGGGCGACGAGATAATGGGGCAGAAGAAGTACATACGCGACTTCTCGGCTGGCAACAAGCAGAAGATAGGCATCGTGGCAGCGCTGCTCAGCAGTCCGCAACTCGTGATACTTGACGAGCCGTTCAACTTTCTCGACCCCAGCAGCCAGAACCAACTGAAGCGTATCCTGACCGAATTCAATCGTTCTACTGGCTCTACTGTGATTGTGTCGAGCCACAATCTGCAGCACACCGTCGACATTTCTACACGTGTGGCGTTGCTCGAAAAGGGAAAAATAATAGAGGATATCGACAACTCCGACGGCAAGGCTGAGGAGATACTCGACAAATACTTCAACATATAAAAGACAACGAAACAAAATACTTATAAATTTAATAACAATAATGAACAAATTAACCCTGACCCTTCTGGCTGCTCTGCTGGCTTCGCCAATGTGCGCCCAGACCACACAGCTTGGAGGTTTCTATTACGGACAGATGCAGGCTCCTACTGGATGGGAGTGGCAGAGTCCTGACTCTGTGGCTTACAACAAGCAGCAGCCACATGCGTGGTTCTTCTCGTTCAAGAACGTTGACGAGGCTCGTCGCGTGTTGCCCGAGAACTCTTCGCTTTGGAAGACACTCGACGGAGAGTGGCTGTTCCACTGGGCAAAGAATCCCGATGAGCGTCCGAAGGACTTCTATCGTACCGATTTTGACGCATCGGCTTGGGACCGTGTGCAGGTTCCGATGAACTGGAACATGGCTGGTGCCAAGGACGACGGCACATTCAAGTATGGCATGCCGTTGTATTCCAACCAGCGTGTCATATTCCAGCACAGCGTAAAGGTGGGCGACTGGAAGGGTGGCGTGATGCGCACTCCGCCTCAGACATGGATGACCTACAAGAACCGTAACGAGGTAGGCTCATACCGCCGATCGTTTGATGTGCCTGCCGATTGGCAGGGCAAAGAGGTATACATCAACTTCGATGGTGTAGACTCGTTCTTCTATCTCTACATCAACGGCAAGTATGTAGGTTTTGCAAAGAACTCGCGCAACCTTGCTCAGTTTGACATTACACCTTATCTTAATAAGAAGGGCAGCAACGTAGTGGCTGTTGAGGTTTACCGTCATAGCGACGGCTCGTTCCTTGAGAGTCAGGACATGTTCCGTCTGCCGGGTATCTTCCGCAGCGTTTCGCTCACCGCTAAGCCTAAGGTGCAGGTGCGCGACATCAAGGCCATCCCTGATTATGACGAGACATATACCGACGCTTCGCTGCATATCTCAGCCAACGTGAGCAACCTCACTACTAAGGCTGTAAAGGGATATACCATCGACTATAAGCTTTACGAAAACCGTCTCTACTCTGACGAGAATACTCTCGTGCCTGGTGTGGGCGCTACTGCTACAGTAGGCGATATCGACAAGAACGGCAACCTCACAGCTTCGGTTACGCTTAAGGCTGGCAACATCGTGAAGCCGTGGAGCGCTGAGGCTCCGCATCGCTATACTCTCGTTGGCGAACTGAAGGACAAGAAGGGCAATGTGGTTGAGACATTCTCAACCAACGTAGGTTTCCGCAAGATTGAAATCAAGGACACTCCTGCCGATAAGGACGAGTTCGGACTGGCAGGCCGCTACTACTATCTCAACGGTCAGCCCATAAAGATGAAGGGTGTGAACCGTCATGAGAACAATCCGGCTACGGGTCACTACGTATCGCGTGAGCAGATGGAGCACGAAGTGTTCCTCATGAAGCGTGGCAATATCAACCACGTACGCGACTGTCACTATCCCGACGCTCCCTACTGGTACTATCTGTGCGACAAGTACGGCATCTATCTTGAGGATGAGGCCAACATCGAGAGCCATCAGTACTACTATGGCAAGGAGTCGTTGTCGCACGTCAAGGAGTTCCGCAACGCTCATGTGGCACGCAATATGGAGATGGTACACGCTACGGTCAATCATCCTTCGGTTGTGATATGGAGTCTGGGCAACGAGGCTGGTCCTGGCGACACATTCAAGGACTGCTATGCTGCCATCAAGGCATACGACACAAGCCGCCCCGTACAGTACGAGCGCAACAACGATATCGTGGATATGGGTTCAAACCAGTACCCGTCAATACCTTGGGTGCAGGAGGCTGTGAAGGGTAAGTACGACATCAAGTATCCTTATCATATCTCTGAGTATGCACACTCAATGGGTAACGCCGTGGGCAACCTCGTTGACTACTGGAACGCCATAGAGAGCACCAACTTCTTTATGGGCGGTGCCATCTGGGACTGGGTAGACCAGGCTTTGTACAACGTCGACCCGAAGACCGGCAAGAAGTACTGGGGCTATGGTGGCGACTTCGGCATGGACAACAAGCCTAACGACGGTATGTTCTGTATGAACGGTATCATGCGTCCCGACCTTTCGCCCAAGGCACAGTACTTTGAGGTGAAGAAGGTTTATCAGAATGTGGGTGTCAAGGCTGTCGACATGACCAAGGGTCGCATCGAGATATTCAACAAGAACTACTTTGAGCCGTTGCGTGGCTATCAGATAGTATGGTCGTTGTGGAAGGACGGCGAGTGTATCAAGAACGACGGACAGCTCATGGGTGCAAAGAACATCGTTGGTCCGCGTGAGCGTCAGGAGTACACACTCGACTACGACTACTCTAAGCTCGACCCGCATAGCGAGTACTTCGTCAAGGTGCAGTTCCTGCAGGGCAAGGATATGCCTTGGGCTAAGAAGGGATATGTACAGATGGAGGAGCAGTTGCGTGTGAAGGGTGCCGACGTGAAGGCCGTAGCCGTTAAGGATGTGGCTAATGCCAAGGGCAACATCACTTATACTCAGGACGCAAAGACTGTAACTGTAAATGGCGACAACTTCAATGCTACATTCAGCCTGACCGATGGTGCATTGAACAGCTTGTCGTATGGCGGCAATACTGTGTTCGCTGAGGGTAACGGACCTAAGCTCGACGCATTCCGTGCTCCTACTGACAACGATGCTGGTATTGGCTATCCCAATGCTTGGTTCAAGTTCGGACTCTATGACCTCGGCCATCGTGTAGTAGGCAAGCCTACTGTTATGAAGCTGAAGGACGGTTCGCTGCAGATCAGTATGACTGTGGAGAGCCAGGGTAAGGAAGGCAGTCGCCAGGTTTACGGCAACCGCGACCGCGACCCACAGTCGGCTTACCGTTTCGGTGTAGACAAGCAGAAGCTTGGCAAGGACGACTTGAAGTTCATCACCAATCAGATATACACCATCTATAAGGATGGCTCAATCGAGCTCAACAGCGCAATCTCTGCCAACCGCAACAGCATAATCCTGCCGCGTATAGGCTACGCAATGAAGTTGCCCGCCACATATAAGCAGTTTGACTACTACGGACGCGGACCGGTGAACAACTATAACGACCGTAAGACAGGTCAGTTCATAGAGCATCATCGTGGCATCGTAGGCGAGCAGGACATCCTTCTGCCGAAGCCACAGTCAATGGGCAACCGCGAGGAAGTACGCTGGTGTGCACTCACAGAGCAGGGCAAGCAGAGCGTAGTGTTCGTAGCCGACAGCACAATGTCGGTATCGGCATTGCCATGGAGTGCCCAGCAGATGACTGTAGTAGCTCATGCCAATGAGTTGCCGGCTTCTGACGGAACCTATCTGCACCTCGACGCTAAGGTGACAGGACTTGGTGGAGCCAGCTGCGGACAGGGTGGTCCGCTTAAGGACGACCGTACATACAGCCAGAACTACAACTTCGGTTTCGTGATACGTCCGGCACAGGCTACTGCTGCAGCCGTAGCTGAGGCTTCGAAGGTTGCGCTCTCGGGCGAGCAGCCTATCAGCATCGAGCACAAGCAGACCGGTAAGGTTCTGCTCTCAACTCCAGCAAAGAACCGCACCATCGTTTATGCTCTCAACGGAGCCAAGAAGCCGACGGTGTACACAGGAGCAATAGACATGAGCAAGGGTGGAACCATTACCGCATGGTATAAGGAAACACCCGGTCAGAAGACCTCAATGACATTCGACAAGGTAGACTTCGTGCCTCTGCAGATAGCCTTCGTATCGTCGGAAGAGCCTGAGGAGGGCGACGCCGTAAATCTTGTTGATGGTGACGAGACTACTATCTGGCACACCATGTACTCTATCACACTTGCCAAGTATCCTCACTGGGTCGACTTCGACGCTTCGGAGCCTAAGACAATCAAGGAATTCAAGTTTATGCCACGTCAGGACACGGGCTACGGCCGTATCAAGAACTACGAGATTTACGTTAGCAACGACGGCAAGACATGGGGCAACGCAATCCTTAAGGGAGAGTTCGACCGCTCAGGCGAGCTTAAGACTGTGATGTTCGACAAACCAGTAAAGGCACGCTACGTACGATTCTGTGCTCTCAATGCACACTATGGTGTCGACTACGCATCGGCTGCAGAGTTCTCGCTCATTGCCGAGTAGCCGAACAATATAAACTTTAAATAAAAGCGGTTTGATTTTATCCATAAAGCGATAAAGTCAAACCGCTTTTTTCGTTTGGCTCATCCTGCATTTCATGTTATAATATTAGAAGATGAAAATGTAGTCCTTTTGGCTTGCAAAAGGACTCGTTTTGGAGAGCAAAAGGACTCATTTTGGATTGCAAAAGGACTCATTTTGGATTGCAAAAGGACT
>ERZ779669.854-NODE-854-length-16406-cov-11.004709_pt1 | contig 16406 bp, 15 predicted proteins | sample MGYA00511372_ERZ779669 | MGnify/ENA primary metagenome ERZ779669 (study PRJEB29588, sample SAMEA1967891) | human gut metagenome | biome: human gut; feature: human-associated habitat; material: faeces | place: Denmark | collected 2008/2010 ... | reverse complement strand
TTTGTCAATGACAGACAACTTTCTATTTTTTGATTTTATATCGAACTCACGTTATATTATACTTCCGGATGCAGTAAAAATGGAATACATGACATTCTTTTTCTTTATTGTATTTGATCTGTATCAGCAACTGTTGCAACAGATATTACGTGATCAACGATCTCACATGGAGTTGTTATAAAGTTCATTCAGGGTTATCATACAGGTCCATATTAAAGTCTCAAACGTCTTGTCGTGAATTCCTTATCTCTCCAAGTCGTGATTACAGAACATACATATTCGGACAAGACATATAAACAACGGTCATAACTCGGCATACATTTTATTGAACTTGTAGTTAGTTAAATAAATATAAATAATCTATTGGCATTTGTAAATTGCTTTTTGGATTATTTTGAAATTTATTATATTTGCGTTTGATAAATCTTGATAATATGGCAAAATATATACTCAGCATACTTTTTGTATCACTTTTTATCTTTGGTTCGCCTATTTCTGCAAAGGCGGAAGCAGAGATGGCAACGATGGAAGCTGCTGTCTCTGAGGTTTCGATATCGGTGAAAGGTTCGACCGTCCGTGTAGTGGGAGCAAATGGGTGCACCCTTTCTGTATATAATGTCGCAGGTGTACGTATTATGACCATGAAGATTGATGGTTCTGACAAGCAGTATGATTTGGATTTGCCTAAAGGATGTTATATCCTGCAAGTAGGGAAAACAGTGCGTAAAATATCTATCAGGTAAATAGTTTGCGGTTCGGAGTATATATAGCATCGTTGTTTTTATTGATATTTTCTATATCTTCGTGTCATGAACGAAAATATAGTACGAATTTGTCATTAGAATATTTCTCAAAAGTAGGTTTGGATGAATATTCTATAGATGATGCTTCGTTGGAAGAGGACATGCGTCGCCTGGTAACGTCAGATCGTGACAGGAGCGAATTGGATTCGTATGTCAGAAAATATTACAGTAACTCGGGACGGTTTTTATGGGTTACCCGTAGCGGTATAAGTTCCAAAGCAGATACATTATTGAAATATATAAGCGCGGTTGGAACAATCGGATTCAATCCTGAGAAATTCTATTGTTCACAGATCCGTAAGGATGTTCAGACACTGAGAACTCTTGATTTCAACGATTCTGATAATATAAATTCGGTGATAGTACGTTTGGAGTATTATCTTACAAAGGCGTATATAAGATATTGTACAGGTCAACGTTTTGGCTTTGTTAATCCCACGCATGTTTTTAACACGTTGGATGTAGATGATTCTGATACGGTTAATGTCAGGTACAGATATCTTTATGATATACCGATGCGTCATCCTACAAAAGCCTTTTATAACGAGGCTTTTAGAAAAGTTCTGAATGACAGTGTTGGTACATTTCTTTCTGAGTCACGTCCGGACAATCATATGTATGACATGTTGTTGTCCCGTCTTGATAAATGTTATAAATCAATGAGGATAAAGTATTTATGTAACATGGAACGCTCCAGGTGGCAATTGAAAGATTATCCGGAACGTCACAAGAAGTATGTTATCATAAATATTCCTTCGCAAACACTTGACGCTGTGGCGGAGAATGACAGAATGTCGATGAAGATTGTCTATGGAAAGGCTGCGACGAAAACACCTCTTTTGTTTAGTAGAATAAGCAGACTGGATTTCAATCCACGGTGGATTATTCCGAGAAGTATAATCAGAAAGGATATAGTGCGTCATGTAAATGACGATGACTATTTCATAAGGAATAATTATTATGTAGTTGAAAGAAAGTCGGGGGAGTATGTTGATTTGTCTGAAGTGACAAAGGATATGCTTTTATCAAAAGATTATCGGGTGATACAGGAAGGCGGTCCTGGTAATGCTTTGGGACGTGTGATTTTCAGATTTAACAACAATTTTTCTGTATTTCTACATGACACATCCAATCCGGGAGTATTTGCCAGATCAGACCGTAGGGCGTCACATGGATGCATCCGTGTGGAACGACCGTTCGATCTTGCGGTTTTCATGCTCCAAGAAGAGGATGATGATGTGATAAACAAAATAAAATATTCAATGACAGCTCCTATACGTACAGGAGAGTATTACGATAAACATTCAGAAAAAAATGAAAAAGCAGATAAATTACAAGAGATAGATAAGAAATTATATATTCACAGTCTGAAATTGAATCCGACTATTCCCCTTTTCATAACATACTATACGTTATATCCGGTAGGAAATGATGAAATCAGAGAATACGGCGATGTGTATGGATATGATCAGGTGATTTACGATCATTTGAAGCGTTTCATGTAAAATGAGTCAAAAGAATAGTAACATATCGTGCAGGACATCGGAGGAGTTGAAACAAGAATTCTCAGAGATAGTAAAACAATACAGTGAATCTTTGTATTGGAAGATAAGGCATATTGTATTGAATCATGAGGATGCTAACGATGTTCTGCAGAGTGTTTTTATAAAAGCCTGGAAAAGTCTGGATGATTTTCAGAACAAATCAAAGATATCGACATGGCTCTATCGCATTGCTATAAACGAGTCGCTTGATTTCATAAGGAAGCAAAAGTCTTCTGCCGTTCTCGAGTCGGATGTCGATGATGGTCTTGCCAACAAGTTGATGGCAGATGATTATTTTGACGGGGACAGAACGATAGCTTTACTTCAACAGGCCATTGCTACATTGCCGGAGGTGCAGAGGATTGTTTTTAATCTGCGGTATTACGATGAGATGAAATATTCTGAAATGAGCAAGTTGCTGAACACCACTGAAGGAGCGTTGAAGGCAAGTTATCATATTGCAGTAAAGAAAATAACTGAATATTTTAAATCACATGATTAAACTTTCGGGATATATATACGTCAAATTTACAAAAGGATACATCTATGGGCACTGAAGATAAATTTTTAAAGGAGCAGTTTGGTAATAAAAGACCATTCAAAGTACCAGATGGGTATTTTGAAAATCTCGCATCTCAAATAATGGAAAAACTTCCGGAGAGAGATGTAAAAGTTGCTCAGAAGCAGAAGAAATCGTCTGTATGGCGGATTTATCGGTATGTTGCTGTTGCTGCATGTTTATGCGCAATCATGTTCAGTGTACTTATATATCTGAATAAAGCTCAAAAAGACGTGAGTCCGGAACTTCAGTCCTCGGTTACATACGATTCTTATTATGACGTTGTTGATTATGTGACTGATTATGGTATGATGGACAATGATGATATATATGCATTACTATCAGAAAATTAAAAACAAAAATATTGTGAAAGCAAGAATCATACTGATATTGTCATTTTTTTGTCTGGTATGTTCTTATTCAAATGCGCAGAAGCGTCCAAATTTCAGTCCTGAACGCTTTGAGGCAGAATTGGAACAATTTATCACGACCGACGCGTGTCTTACTCCAGAGGAGTCAGCCCGTTTCTTTCCGGTGTATCGTGAGATGCGGAAGAAACAAAGAAATATTCTTGATAAGAATAGGTTCATGCGTCACTTTGATTTCAACGATGATAAGGCATGCGCAGAAGCAATCAGACGTAATGATGCTAATGATATAGAGATGAAAAGATGCCAGCGGGAATATCATGAAAAGTTCATGAAGATACTTCCGGCATCAAAGGTTTTCCGTATAATTCGTTCTGAAGATAAATTCCATAAACGTATTTTCAGAAAAGCATTCAATAAGCGCGGCAAATAGAAATGACAAAAAGATACTTTGTTTATTTGTCGTATGACGGTACGTTGTATCATGGATGGCAGATCCAGCCTAATGGGAGTTCAGTGCAGGATGTGCTGCAACGTGCGTTGTCGTTAATCCTGCGCAGTAACATATCTATAGTGGGGGCGGGGCGAACAGATGCCGGAGTGCATGCCCGATTGATGGTAGCACATTTCGACACAGAAGCTTTTTTTGATTGTACAAATCTTTCATACAAGCTGAACCGCATACTCCCACCCGATATATCTGTTTCCAAAATAGAACAGGTGGATAATGATATGCATGCACGTTTCAGTGCCAGATCGCGTACATACCATTATTATATCCATACTTGTAAGAATCCTTTTTACAGACAATATTCTTGTGAATTGCACTATGAACTGGATTTCGATAGGATGAACGAGGCGGCGAGCCATCTGTTGACCGTTGAGGATTTTGGTTCTTTTTGTAAGAGTCATTCAGATGTCAAGACAACCTTATGTAAGGTATATGAAGCTGAATGGATACGTGACGGGGTAGATAGTTGGCATTTCAGGATAACTGCCAACCGTTTTCTGAGAAATATGGTGAGAGCTGTTGTAGGCACTTTAATCGATGTCGGACGTGGCAGAATATCATTGTCCGAGTTTGATGCCATTGTGTCTGGACACAACCGCTCTGCCGCTGGCGAGAGTATGCCGGGCAATGCACTGTTTCTCGAAAATATAGAATATTGACAATGTTTATATTTTTAAATTTGTATATATGTGGCTTTTAATGGCGTTTGTATCGGCTGCGCTGCTGGGCTTTTATGATGTGTTTAAGAAAAAGGCTTTGTCGGGTAATGCCGTTCTTCCTGTGTTGTTTCTTAACACACTGATATGTTCTCTTTTGTTTTTACCGTTTATAATCATATCGGCAACATCCTCAGCGTTCAATGACAGCACTTTTTATGTCCCTGTTTGTGGTTGGGAGTTTCATAAATATGTGGTATTAAAAAGTGTCATCGTGTTGCTGTCATGGTTGTTTGGGTATTTTGCAATGAAACACCTGCCGCTCACTATTGTCGGTCCGATCAATGCGACACGCCCGGTAATGGTTTTGTTGGGAGCAATTCTGGTGTTCGGAGAAACTCTTAATGTTTATCAGTGGATTGGCGTCTTGCTCGCTGTTGTTTCGTTTTTCTTGCTTAGTAGAAGTGGAAAGAAAGAAGGACTTGACTTCAGTCATAATAAATGGATCTTCTTCCTCATACTGGCGGCATTATTCGGAGCGGTGAGTGGCCTTTATGATAAGTATCTCATGGCATCGCGCGATAATGGTGGAGTCGGCTTGCCACGCATGTTTGTTCAGAGTTGGTATAACATATATCAGTGCGTGATGATGGGCTGCATGCTTATTCTGATTTGGTGGCCATTGCGTCATCGTACCACACCGTTCCGTTGGCATTGGAGCATTATATTCATAAGCATTTTTCTAAGTGCGGCTGATTTCATTTATTTTTATTCACTCAGTCTGCCGGACGCTATGATTTCCATTGTTTCCATGGTAAGAAGGGGCAGTGTCATAGTCAGCTTCTTCTTTGGCGCTCTGTTCTTTCATGAAAAGAATCTTAAAGGAAAAGTTGTCGATCTGCTCTTTGTATTGCTTGGAATGATATTCCTTTATATAGGAAGCCGCTGATAAGGTGCCTGGCCAACACGTATGGAGGCTATCAAACATTGATGAATAAGGCAACAAAATAGTCGGTCGCTTTGTTGAAGTTACTCTGTTGATATTAATGGTTTAATGCACCGTTGATAGCAACAGAGTATTCTTTTATTGTCTGTTTGAAGTACTGAAACGGATTTTTTGAATTGCGTTGAAAATCAATCGGAATCGGTTTTGTTCATGAAATGCGATAGTGTGTCGGTAGACTTGTGGATAACATTGTGTGTTAGGTGATGATTGAGCATTTCACTGTGTGATAATAAATTCGCATTGCCGCAACAATAAATTCATGTTGTCAAAAACGATAAACAATAAGCTCAAGACCAGTGCATAATTTCCGCGTTTTTTCTCACGCTTGATATCTGTGTTTTTAATGAAAACCGGCAGGATCAACTTACAATTTTTCTTGACTATATCTTGACAAAATGATTACGGGAAATAGGTGTGAAAGAATATTAAATTTCTTATTGCGAAGCTTTTTTGGTTTGTATAGTCTTTTCATATACCCCATAACGTAGTCCGGAATAATTCATCTTACATTCTGACGATGCCTCTTTATGGTCCGATTAAGCCCATTTTAGAACGTGATATTAAGCTTTTCAGCCCCGGATCTTGGCTTAATCGCGCGCAGAAACAATGCTTGCTGCAGAACAAAGAAATAACTATTAAATGTAAACTGCTGGTGTTCAGTATATTATAAAAGACTGTCATAATTCGCGTATTCGCGTCCGAAGAAGAGTCTGTCCTTAAATACTCGCTTATTTTATGGGGTAGAGCAGGAAACTAAAATCGAAAAATCAAAATATGCTTATAAATTGAAAGTGGGCTATATTGGTTTATTCATGCCGGAGGAAACAACGCTGATTCAGAATTGAGTCTAAAGTATTATTGAAGGAAATATTTCTATTGAATTAATATTGATACTTTTCGTGTGTTCAATTCTTGTCGTTTAACGGCATTAAATAGAATATTTTAAAATGTCAAATCTGTAGTAATTTTTTTAGACTCCATGCCAGAGTTTTATTCGTCTTTGTGATGGTCTGGTTTATGCAATGCTTGCATAATAATTATTAATCGGGTAATCAGTCAGTTTGCTGATGTTGTATTGTTACCGGTATATCATAAGGCCATTAAATGTTTCAGAATATCAATCATATGAATAAAATAAAAAAAGGATGAGATATATTAACTCATCCTTATATAATGTATTTTGAAACAATTTTCTTAGATATTGATTGGTTGGGACAAAACCGTGCCATCTATCAGAATGGCAGGTCGTCAGCTTCGTCCTTTGCATCTGCAAACTGATTTGCTGCAGGTGCTGCAGGCGCGTCACCAAACGGAGAATTTGGCATTGATGATGAGTTGCCCGGTGCATAAGATGCCTGTGGCTGCTGTTGTACGGCTTGAGCTGTTGGTCTCACGTCAAATGCTCTTATACTGTTAAACCATCTTCCGTTATATTCATGGGCATCTATATCGAATGAAACAGAAACTTCCTGACCTATCTGAATGTTGAATCTTTCCAGTCTTTCTGCTCCAAATACAGTGAAAACCATTTTGCGTGGATATGTATCATGTGTTTCTATTACAAAATCCTGTGCTTTCCACGGACCTCTTGCAGATTCACCGCTTCTCGGTTCAAGCGCAGCAATAACCTTTCCTTGTAATTCCATTTTATTTTACTTTGATGTACTATTTACAAAATTTTTATTCGTTTGCGAAATTAATAAAATAGTTCTAAAAGGGGAAAACTTTTTATATATTTTTTTGTCACGCCCAAAGCTTTTTTGTATTTTTGTACCTAAGTTAAATTATAAAGAAGGAATATCAATGAGATTTACTTTATCAAGCAGCACGCTCAGCAATAAGCTGCAAATTCTTGCACGAACCATAAGCAATAAAAGTTCTATTACAATATTGGATTGTTTCCTTTTTGAGGTGAAAAACGGTATGCTCTCCATAACCGCAAGTGATAGTGAGAACATCATGCAAACAACCATTCAATTGGAGGAATGCAATGAGGACGGCAGTTTCGCTGTACCAAGTCGTACTGTTCTTGAAGCTGTAAAAGAATTACCGGAACAGCCATTGGTGTTCGACGTTAATATAAGTAATCTTACGGTTGAAATTACTTACCAGAACGGAAAGTATAACTTTACTGCTCAGAATGCAAGTGAATATCCTACTATGCGTTCTGTACCGGATGATGCAAATGTGATAACAATTGATAGTAATCTTTTGTATAATAGCATTTCACGATCGTTGTTCGCAACGGCTCAAGACGAGCTGCGTCCTGTGATGAACGGTATATATTTTGATCTTGCGACAGACAGTCTTACCGTTGTTGCCAGTGATGGCCATAAACTTGTCCGTAGTCAGATAACATCGGTAAACAATAATGTTCCCGCTTCATTCATCCTTCCGAAGAAGCCTGCTTCTCTGCTTAAAAACATTCTGGGACATGCTGACGAAGATGTTGTTATACGCTTCCATGAGAAGAGTGCTGAATTCAAATATACTGATGGATTCCTTGTATGTCGTCTGATAGAGGGTAGGTATCCTAATTATAATTCCGTTATCCCGCAGAACAATCCCAATGAGCTTACGATAGACCGTAAATCACTCATCGGAGCATTGAGACGAGTTCTGCCGTTCGCAAGCGAAAGCAGTCAGCTCATAAGATTCCATATAGACAACGGTAATCTTGAGCTTACATCCGAAGATATGGATTTCGCTACCAGTGCTAAGGAAAATGTAATATGCGACTATAATGGCCGTACAATGGATATAGGTTTCAAGGGAGGCTCATTATATGAGATTCTCACAAATCTTGATTGTGATGACATTATAATGCGTCTTGCTGATCCGAGTAGGGCAGGTGTTATAGAGCCTGCTACGCAGCCGGAGAACGAAAATATATTGATGCTTATCATGCCGATGTTGCTAAACGATTAATCTGAAATGAGACTAAATATATCAAAGCCCTTGATTGTTTTCGATTTGGAGACAACAGGGCTTGATCTGGTAAATGATAGAATAATACAGATCTCATATATAAAGATTCATCCGGACGGAAAGGAAGAACGAAATAATATTTTTGTGAATCCCGGTAAACCGATACCCCAGGACGTTACAGCTCTGACGGGTATAAGCGATGATGATGTAAAAGATAGTCCATTGTTCAAAGATATAGCGGTGAAGTTAAGCGAAAATTTCCGTAACTGTGATTTCGCCGGGTTTAATTCAAACCACTTTGACATACCGATGTTGGCAGAGGAGTTTCTGAGGGCTGGTATCGATTTTGACTTCTCGCGTTGTCGGCTTATTGATGCTCAGACTATTTTTCATAAGATGGAACGGCGCAATCTTGCAGCGGCCTATAAGTTCTATTGTGGTAGAAAAATGGAAGAAGACTTCAGTGCTCATAGAGCAGACGAGGACACAGAAGCTACATATCGTGTGCTGATGGGCGAGCTTGATAAGTACAATCCTGAAACGCAGGAAGATCCGGAAAGACAACTTCCTAATGATATGGATGCCTTGGCTGCTTTCTCAAAGCTTAATGATAATGTTGACTTTGCTGGTCGCATTGTATGGAAAGAGCAAACTGACAAAAATGGTAAAACTATCAGGCAGGAGGTATTTAATTTCGGAAAATATAGAGGACAGGCTGTCTCTGAGGTGTTGAAGAGAGACCCTGGCTATTTTAGTTGGATCTTAAATGGAGATTTCACATATAATACCAAACAGGTTTTGACAAGAATTCGCCTGAGGGATTTAAGTAAATAAGTTGTTATATATGCTGACAGGTAAGAAAATAGTATTAGGTATAACGGGCTCCATCGCAGCTTATAAGGCATGCTATATCATACGTGGCCTCATAAAGCAAGGCGCAGAGGTCCAGGTGGTGATAACTCCGGCAGGTAAGGAATTCATAACTCCAATAACATTGTCGGCCCTTACTCATAAGCCTGTAATATCAGAATTCTTCTCACAGCGCGACGGAACATGGCATTCCCACGTCGATTTAGGATTGTGGGCAGATGCAATGCTTGTTGCACCGTGTACAGCATCATCAATCGGAAAGATGGCTAATGGCATTGCCGATAATATGTTGATAACCACATACCTGTCTATGAAAGCACCTGTATTCATTGCTCCGGCGATGGATCTTGACATGTATGCTCATCCTACAACGCAAGCTAATCTTAAAAAACTAAGCAATATCGGGAACTATATAATAGAGCCTCAAAGTGGTTTTCTTGCAAGTGGCTTAGAGGGTAAAGGACGAATGGAAGAACCGGATATGATTGTGAAGAGACTGTCTGAGTTCTTTGATAGCGAACTTTCAACACGGCAGTTGTCTGGTAAACATATTATGGTAACGGCTGGGCCTACATACGAGAAAATAGATCCTGTGCGTTTTATTGGAAATTATTCCAGTGGTAAGATGGGATTTGCCATTGCTGAAGAATGTTTGCGCCGTGGTGCAGATGTTACTCTTATTACAGGACCGGTGAGTCTTCATTGTTCTGATGGCATACATAGAATTGATGTTGAAAGCTGTGAGGAGATGTATCAGGCGGCAATTAATACATTTCCACATGCTGATGCTGCCATCTTGGCCGCAGCTGTAGCAGATTTCAAACCGGAATTGCTTGCTGACAAGAAAATCAAACATGAGAATGGCGATTTTGTTTTGCGCCTTAAGACTACAACAGATATCGCGGCATCGTTGGGTAAACTTAAAAACGGGAAACAATGTCTCGTCGCTTTTGCTCTTGAGACCGACAATGAGGAGCAGAATGCCATACATAAGCTAAAAAGTAAGAATGCGGATTTCATCGTTCTTAACAGTCTGAAAAATGAGGGCACGTGCTTTCAGTCTGACAACAATCAGATAACAATCATAGGCTGCGATGGTTCCAAAAAACAATATCCGAAAAAAAGTAAAGATGACACCGCTAAGGATATAGTCGATGAATTGGTTGCGGTAATTTGTCACAATAAATGATTTCAGATGATAAAAAAGACAATATTATTAGTTTTTATAATAATATCAATATCTATTAATGTGATGCGAGGTCAGGAGCTTCAAGCTCGTGTCACAATTAATTATAGCCAAATTCAAGGTACTGACGCAAGCGTGTTTGAGGATTTGGAGAAAACACTGACACAATTTATAAACGACAGACAATGGACCAATCTGCAATTTCAAAAGAATGAACGTATTCCGTGCAACTTCAATATAACTGTTACTAAATACGACAACTCGTCAAATTTGTTTACATGTAAGGCTACAATCCAGGCGAATCGTCCAATATATAATTCTACATATACAAGTACGATATATAATAATACTGATAACGACTTCAATTTCAATTATGCACAGTTTGATCAGTTGCAGTTCAATGAAGAAAATGTTGACAATCAGCTGACTGCTTTAATTGCATACTATGCTTATCTCATAATAGGAATAAATCTTGATACGTTTGCTCCTATGGGCGGAGAAGAGGTATTACAACAATGTATGAATCTGGCTAATAACAGTCAGAATCTGAACTTCCCCGGTTGGAAGGCTTTTGATAATGATCGTAACCGTTTTGCCATAATCAATGACTATCTTGACGGTGGAATGAAGACTTTTCGACAGTTGCAATATGATTATTATAGGACGGGACTTGATGAAATGGCTAATAATGTAGAACGAGGTAGAACAAATATAACAACAGCGATAGAAAATGACTTGAAAAAATGTCATGATGATAAGCCAATGAGTATGCTCCCACAAATTTGGACAGATTATAAACGTGACGAACTGGCAAATATATATAAAGGTAAGGGGACACAAAAAGAAAAAGAATCTGTATATAACATACTATTTTCTATAAATGCAAGCCAGAATAGTGCTTGGGAAAAAATAAAGGAATAAACAATGCTTAAGCATCTTTATATAAGTAATTTCACGCTGATAAACGAACTTGATATGAACTTTAATCCTGGCTTCTCTGTGATAACAGGTGAGACAGGAGCAGGTAAAAGTATTATCATTGGTGCAGTGAGTATGCTCTTAGGAAACAGAGCCGATGTGAAGATGATAAGAAATGGAAAGGATAAATGTATTGTTGAAGCTGTTTTCTCTATTTCTGATTACGACCAAGACTTTATTAATCGTTTCCTGACAGATAATGATCTTGATAATAACGGAGATGAATGTATATTAAGAAGAGAAATAAATATAAATGGTAAGAATCGTGCATTCATAAATGATACGCCGGTCATACTTGCATCTCTTAAGGAATTGGGTGAGCATCTTTTAGACATACACAGCCAGCATCAGAATCTGATGCTGAACAAGGAGGACTTTCAGTTGAACGTAATAGATGTTTTTGCACAGAACAAAAAAGTCCTTGCCGAATATCAAGACTTATTCAAGACTTACAAAAGTGAGGCTAGCAAGCTTGAGGAACAGCAAGCTTCCATAAGTCGAATTAAGGAGAACGAAGATTTCCTTCAATTTCAAAACAAGGAATTATCTGAAGCCAATCTGGAAGAAGGAGAGCAGGAAAGCTTGGAACAGCAGAGTGAGTTGCTTACACATGCAGAGGAAATAAAAAATACATTATACAACGCAGATAGTTTACTTTCAAGCGATGAACATAATATAATCACTCAGCTGAGAAGTATTTCTGACTCAATGAATAATATACAGAATGTATATCCGGACGCAGAAGTTTTAACAAACAGGTTGAATGATTGTGTTATCGAACTGAAAGACATATCCAGAGAGATTGTATCGCATGTGGAAGATATTGATTATGATCCCGAGAAATTACAAGCGATAAATTCTCGTCTTGATACGATATATACATTAGAAAAGAAATATCATACCAGTAATATTCCTGATCTTATAAAGAAACACGAGGAAATAAAGTCGCAACTTTCTAGAATCGATAACTTTGATGTTGACTTTAAAGCACAACAGGATAAGGTCGATAGGTTAAAGGAATCTTGTCTCAAGAAGGCCAACGCGCTTACTGCGTCGCGTCAAAAGGCCGCACGGAAGGTTGAAAAGGAATTGGCAGCAAGACTCATTCCTCTTGGGATACCGAATGTGAAATTTAAAATAGATATGACACAGCAAAAGGAACTTACGGCAAAAGGACTTGACAGGATAACTTATCTTTTCAGTTCGAACTCGAGTTCTTCATTAAGTCCTATTGCGCAAGTAGCATCCGGTGGAGAGGTTTCACGCGTCATGCTGTCGTTAAAGGCAATGATGAGTAGGGTTACCGGACTACCGACTATTATATTCGATGAAATTGATACAGGTGTGAGTGGACGTGTAGCTGAGCAGATGGCCCATATAATGAAAGAAATGGGAGATAACAAGCATCAGGTCATATGTATAACACATCTACCACAGATTGCTGCAATTGGATCTACACACTATAAAGTGACAAAGACCGAAACATCCCAAGGCACAAATAGTTTGATGACTCTTTTGTCACCAGAAGAAAGGGTAAAAGAGATCGCGCAGATGCTAAGCGGTTCGGACATATCCATTGCAGCCATTGAAAATGCAAGGACGTTATTAAAATTAAATTAAAGATATGAAAAGATTATATTCTATAATTGCCATACTGATGTTGTTTTTCTCGTTCAGTCAGGCACAGCCATCAATAAAGAAATTAGGAAAATCCGTGTTTACACTTACAACATTTGGTAAAGACGGTATTGTTGCATCAGATACTTATGGTGTCTTTGTCGGGGCAAACGGAGAGGCAATAAGTTTATGGACTCCGTTTGTTGGTGCCGACAGCGCGATAGTAACTACCGGTAATGGAGATGTAATGGAGGTAGAAGCCATTATTGGAGCAAATGAATTATATGATGTATGTAAATTCAAGGTGAGAGGCAAGACGTCGCCTGTTGAAATAGCAGAGGAACCTGGTACACAAGGCAGCAATATGTGGGTGTTGCTTAATAAAAACGATAAATTGTCGGCCAGTGAATGTACAATAGACAAGATAGAGAAGTTTATGGACAAGTATGCATATTATATACTTTCCATGGACGATGCACCGTTAAGCTCCGGTTATCCTGTTATCAATAAAGACGGAAAACTCACAGGATTGTTTCAAAGGTCCAGTTCTTACCAGAATATAGTCATAGATGCAAATTACGTTGACAGCATACAGACAAAAGGACTGTTTATTGGTAATTCGATGTATCATCAGACAGGTGTCAGACTGGCGATGCCTGAAGACAAGGAAGAGGCTCTCATTATGCTTTTTATGGCAAGAGAACAAAGTGATTCTGTACAATATGTGAAATATGTGCATGATTTTATCAATAATTTCCCGAAAGAAGTTGACGGATATTCTGCTCTTGCAAAGAACCTTGTAGAAAAAGGACATTATGAAGAGGCCGACAACACAATGAGAACTGCAGTCGAAAAGGCTGATAACAAAGCTGATGCGCATTCGGAATATTCGTCTATAATATATCAAAAACTTATATACAGTGCTGATACGACCTACAAGGTCTGGACTTTGGACAAAGCTTTGGAAGAAATAAAAAAAGCTTATGAAATATCTCCTAAATCTGTATATAAGCACCAGGAGGCACAGATAATTTATACTAAAGGTGATTATAAAACAGCGTATGATTGTTTCATGAACCTCACAAAATCAGAGTTGAAGCATGAGGAGCTGTTCCTTGAGGCAGCGCAATGTAAGATGCAACTAAACGCTCCGGATACAGAGGTGCTGGCGTTGCTCGACAGTGCTGTATCTGTATGTCCGAAACCGTTGACCAGTATTTCTGCTCCTTATGTTCTGGCACGCGGACAGGTCTATGACAAGATGGCTGAATATAGAAAGGCTTTGGCTGATTACAATGTGTATGACACACTTATGCTTGGGAATGCAAATGAGCAGTTTTATTATTTAAGATTCAAATGCGAGGTTAATCTGAAACAGTATAAACAGGCTCTCAACGATATCGCGCATGCTGCCTATCTGAATCCTCGCGAGCCATTATACCTGGCAGAAATGGGATCGCTTCAGCTTAGACTGAATCAATTGGATGATGCCATAAAGTCGTCAGATCTTTGTATTAGAGTCGCTCCCAATTTTCCTGACGCATACCTTATAAAAGGACTGGCCTTAATTCATAAGAATGAAAAGGAGAGTGGACTGGAGGTATTGCAAAAGGCCAAGGAATTAGGTGATAGCAGAGCTCAAGAGCTGATTGATAAATATAAGAATTAACTTTCCGGCGTGAAGCTCTAATAGGTGAGATGTACTTCTCTTTAAAGCTACCATTATAATGGGCACAGCATGCGTAATATAATGCACTTCATGTTCGTGATGTAAAAACGGATAGACATCAAGTACATTACAGACATCTTACATATTAATTCATCTTTATTTTATATGGGGATACGGTTTATCAGAACCGTATTCCCATATATATTTTAAACCAGAATTAATGTTGTTAACATTAAAATCAAGAATAGTTATAAAAACTTTTCCGATAAATTTTATTATATCATATATTTTTATTACCTTTGCAGCCGAATTAAGGTTTCGTAGCTCAGTTGGATTAGAGCAACAGCCTTCTAAGCTGTGGGTCCTGGGTTCGAATCCCAGCGAAATCACGAAAAGACGAGTTCTAATTTTAGAATTCGTCTTTTTGTTTTTATATAGTTAGCGTAATGCCAATGAAATATCATTGGGGTGAAATGCAGATACTGATGCCCACCTGATAATTGTAGAGAGAAAATCGAAAAAAATTGTATTTTTATTGTTCAAAATTCAATACTGTATTATTTTCGCCAATTTTCATGCGGCTCTATGGAATTTCTGTGTGTATTGGCCGGATGTAGAAGATTGTGGGTTTACTCACGAATAAGTGTTGTTTCCTTTTTCAGAAGTTAATCTCGAACCTATGATAAGACCGCAAATAATTATTTTCATGTTATAACTATTGTCAGTCCATATTTCCCGTTTTCTTTCAGCCTTCCGTCCCAAGTGTTGTCTCGATGGATTCCGATATGTCCAAGACAAAGAATACTGACTGACAGCCCGTAAATAGAGTGGAACTCACAGGACGTCTGACTAATGATTTGAGTTAAACCGATATGTGGCACTTTCAGATTATAATCAGATTTTGATTTTAGGGTCTGAGTTTCCGATTCTACCCCGAAAAATAAGCGCGTATTTGAGAACTGACTCTCCATCGGACGTAAATATGCTGATTATGAGATGCTTATATAAAATATTGAATATCAGTAACTTATATTTAAAGGACAGCTTGTCGTTTTACGAAAAGCACCATTTCTGCATACGAAATGGCCTGTTTCATGGGCTGAAAAGCACTATATCGTGCCCTGAAACGGGCTTAATCGGAGGTTGAAATGGGCTTAATCAGAATGTCAATGGAACTATACGTGACTACAACACAGGGTATATGAAAGGACTATGAGTGCAGAAACTGTCTTTTTTACGCAGAATTTAATATTCGTGTATATCTCTTTCCCGAATTTATTTTGTCAAAATATTGTCAAGAAAAATTGTAAGTACGTTCTTTGCGTTTTCTTTAAAAGACATTGATGTCAGATGTGAGGTGGGGTTAGGGAGGTATTCATTGGTCATGCAGTGATAACTTATTGGTTGTGGCTGTTTGAATTTGTTATAACCTGATAAAATGCGTTGTCGTAATTATTTTTATCTTATGTTGTCATTAAGTTTTCCGGGATTTCTGGACATTTCATAAATAAAACCAATCCAGACAGAGATTCTTCTGGATCTAAAATTTATTGCGTGATACAGCTTTTCCTAATGTATGGCGGTCGGGTTATGATTTTGTTATAAATAAAGAAGGATATGCTTATATTGCATATCCTTCTTACTTTTTATGTACATCCTTAGGGATTCGAACCCTAGACCCACTGATTAAGAGTCAGTTGCTCTACCAACT
>ERZ779669.853-NODE-853-length-16412-cov-10.753500_pt1 | contig 16412 bp, 8 predicted proteins | sample MGYA00511372_ERZ779669 | MGnify/ENA primary metagenome ERZ779669 (study PRJEB29588, sample SAMEA1967891) | human gut metagenome | biome: human gut; feature: human-associated habitat; material: faeces | place: Denmark | collected 2008/2010 ... | reverse complement strand
ATACATCGTAAGAAGGATTGTGTACGATTTCTACGGTTCCAGTGATACCGTACTTTGTAAGATCTAATTTTGCCATTGTTCAAATGATTAATTTGGTTATTATATCAAATGTTTATTCTTTTCTCTACCTTAGCATAAGCCTAATTTCTCTCCATTTCTGCTCTTCAACATCTCTTTGTTTTAGGCGCTACAAAAGTAGTAGTTATTTTTTTATTCAAAGAATTTATTACTGAAAAAAATCCGTAATCATTTAAAGATTTATACTTGTGTAACAAATTTGCCAAATCTACATTACAAATCAATTTTATTTTGTTTCTTTGCAGGCCAAGAAACTAGATATATAACCTCTAAGCACCTGAAAATGTTTATGAAAATAATCAACTTTAACCAAACCAACACCCTGTTCAACCAATTCCTCTCCGAGATCCGCAATGTACACATACAAAGCGACTCGCTCCGTTTCCGCCGGAACATCGAACGGGTAGGTGAAATCATGGCCTACGAAATCAGCCGGACCCTTCCCTATCATCCGGTTTCGATACAGACTCCGCTGGCCACAGCCGTAGAGAACGTGCCTGCCGAACAGCCGGTAGTAGCCACCATCCTACGTGCCGGTCTGCCGCTGCATCAGGGCTTCCTCAACTACTTTGACCATGCCGAAAACGCGTTCGTGTCGGCTTACCGCAAATACATCGATGAAGATAATTTCGACATTCACATCGAATACATCGCTTCGCCCCGTCTGGACGGCAAGATTCTGATCCTGACCGACCCGATGCTGGCTACCGGCAGTTCCATGGAGCTGGCCTACGAGGCCCTGCTCACCAAAGGGGAACCGGCACACATGCACATTGCTTCCGTCATCGCCAGCCGCCAGGCCATCGAACATATCAAGAAGGTTTTTCCTGCGGAAAAGACTACGGTGTGGTGCGGCGCCATCGACCCGGAACTGAACGCCCACTCGTACATCGTACCGGGATTGGGCGATGCCGGCGATTTGTGCTATGGAGAGAAAGAATAAAAAAAGAGGGTGTGTCAAAATTCATTTTTTGAAAAAATAAACCTATAATTTGAAATTTGAGTACCCTTAAAGACTAAAAAAGGGCCGCATCATTACTCAATACAGAGTTTGATACGGCCCCTTTTAAATATTATAATTATAATCTGTAACTTTAAAGAGCAGTCATTTTAGTTTTGACACACCCTCTTTTCATAATCAATATCCTGGATTTTGCTGTTTAGCTATTACAGGATTACCCTGAAGTTCACTCAAAGGAATTGGCATCAACCAACGGAAGTTTCCAGCTTCCAGTGTCTTTTTAATCACAGGTTTATAAAGTGATTTTCCGAATCGACGCATATCAAAGAAACGATGACCTTCATAACACAATTCCCGTCTACGTTCCAGCAACAATTCTTCTATAAATTCATCAAATGTTGCATAATTCTGATCAACCCATCCCTGGATACGTTCACGTCTTAACTCATTTAAAAAATCATTGGCTTTATCAAGATCTGTATGAGCAATAGCCTCTGCCTTTATCAGTTGCATTTCGGATGCACGTAACATCTTACCATCAGCCAAACCAACATTCGATTTAGTTCCTTTATATTTATTTACTCTCTTCACAGCCACTCCATCACGGTCAACGCCATCACCCACAAACAAATTCAAACGAATATCTCCAGCTGAAAAAGCATTAATCAATTCAGGCGCAGCTTCAAAAGAACTACTATTATCTGCACTCCAGAAAATAGTTCCAATAGTCTCTTCGCCTACCAACCTTCTCAACTTCCAGATAATATCTGCATTACTGGCATCACTCCAAATATCAGCATACTCGTTCATTGTTGCGAAAGTTTTTTGCTGTAAAGCGGCATCAGCATATTGATAGGCTTTTCCATAATCTTTCTTATACAAATAAATACGAGCCAATAATGCATCCACAGCTGTTTGCGAAACGTATGCAGGATCATCTGGAGTAGTCTGACTTAATAATGGACGAGCTTCCGTCAAATCCTGAATCATAAAATCAAAACACTCCTTCACGGTATTACGTCCCGGTGTTTCCAACACAACAGGCTCCTTCACATAAGGAATACCGTATGAGTCTTCATTCTCGATGTCAGAAAAGAACAACAACAGTTCCAAGCTATTATACGCTCTCAGAAACTTTGCCGTACCAATACTATTATTCTTGCTTGCTACTTCCTCATCCGTGGTAGGCTCTATACTCTCCGCTCCTTTCAAAATTCTGTTTACCTGATTAATCACATTATATTCTTTGGACCAAATATCTGCATGCTCACCAGTGGAAGCTGTATAAGTCCATTGATATGTATCATCACCAGCACCTCCATTCTGTCCCCCTTTTATCACATCATCGGACAAGACAGCAGTCACTCGAATAATCTGACTTGCAGACATCTGTGCGTATGCTCCCGTCACAGTCTGTTCCAAGGCCGACACTGAACTAAAAATCATCTCATCCCCAATCTGGTCTGTAGGCTGTAAATCTGTATAATCACAAGAAACGGTCATCAAAGCCATTCCCCCTATACAAAGGGCTCGATATAATGTTTTCATAATTTCATCTGTATTAATTAATTAAAAACTTACATTTACTCCAAAAGTAATGGATAAAGGAGTCGGATATGACATATAATCCGTATCTCCACTCACTTCCGGATCCATTCCTGAATATCCTGTTACGGTAAACAAATTCTCACCTTGGCAGAAAACATTAATTGATTGGAACAACTTCTGTTTTTCTAACAATTTACGAGAAGGCGTCCAAGACAACCGCAATGTCTTCAAGCGTAAGAAAGAAGCATCCTCAAGGAACTGAGAAGCCCAAGGACTAGGATTATTTTTGGTATCAAAACGAGGTACATTTGTAATATCTCCGGGCTGTCTCCACATGGTCAACATATAAGCCGGTTTATTACCATTAAAATTATGATTATCCACATACCAACGAGTTGCATTCATAATATAGTAGTTCAAAGCATAAGTGAAATTAGCGGACAAAGAAATTCCTTTATACGTCAGATTCGTATCAAATCCACCAAAAACAGGGACTTCGGATGATTTGAATTTATCTACAAAAGGAGCCTGAGAAATATCTTCCGTTTTACCACCTTTCTGATCGTAGAACCAAACTTCTCCGGTTTCCGGATTTACTCCAGCCCACTCTACCATATACCACGTTCCAAGTGATTTTCCAACTTCATAAAGGTAATCTCCATTTACAAACTTATTGTCATCATTTGCCCAAGTACCCAAGTCCGTAATCTGGTTCTTATTATATGTGATGTTCGCACCAATATTCCATTCAAAATCAGCTGTACGGATAGGAGTTCCACTAATTGACAACTCAATACCTGTGTTACGAATAGAACCTGCATTCGTTTTTATCTCGCTGAAACCAGATGTTTGTGAGATTTTCTTATCCATCAACAGATTCTGAGTGTTTTTGATATAGAAATCGGCAGAAACATTCAAGCGATTCTCAAACATACGCAAATCCATTCCCAGATCAAATTGTCCTGAAGTTTCCCATCTTAAATCTGCATTTCCTAATATACTATGATAATATCCGGATTGTCCATTATAAGATGTCTTTGTATATCCATTGAAAGCACCAAAATCACTAATACCATCCTGATTACCGGTCGTACCGTAACTTGCACGCAATTTCAACTGATCAATTTTTTCAAAGTTACTCATAAAATCTTCATTGCTGATAGTCCAAGCAACACCAGCTGACCAGAAAGCTGCCCCTTTATTACTTCCTAAGAACTTAGAAGATTCATCATAACGTATACTGGCAGAGAAATTATAACGATCTTTCAACGTATAATTCCACTGCGTAAAGAAAGACATCAAATTACTGTGTGTTTTACTTCCACCAATTGTGGGAGGGTTATCTGAAGCACCTGTCTTGTCTCCAATACCAGCAGGAGAATCAGACATAAACGGATCCAAATCATACCCTGTCTGATTGAATGCGGAATATACTCCATCGTATAATTCAAAACCAACTACCCCTGACAAAGCATGTATGTCATTAAAAGTTTTCATCATATTCAACGTATTCGTCCATGTATAACGACGTGTATCAGAGGTGGATTGTGACAAATAACCATGATTGCTGACAGCCTTCGGATGTTCACGGTCTAGCGCACTGGTCGTCTTCCGGCCATAATAGTCGATACCAAAATTAGTCTTAAAATGTAACCAGTCCGTAATATGTACATTTACATAAGTAGAACCGAGCAAACGTAACAAACCTTTCTTCCGATGAAAATATTTGGTAATCAAGGTTGGATTATCTCCATTAAACCATTCATCCGGGTTTTCATAAGGATAAGCCAAATAAGTAGTAAACCAAGGGTTCATCCAGCTTTGACGGTTACCAGATTCATCATAGTCTGGATCTGAAAACTTAGAATCTGAATAGCCCACGCTGGCACTGACTCCAAAATCAAAAACCCTGCTTATTTTATGGTCCAAATTAAAGCGACCAGAATAACGGGACATACCAGATTCCTTCAATATACCATCCTGTTTCAAGAAAGAACCAGAAACATAAAATTTCGTCTTTTCATTACCGCCGTTTACTGAAACATTATGCTCCATGGTAAAACCATTTTGAGTCATTAAATCCAAATAATCAGTATCCGTAGCACGGGCATTTGCCAGTCTTTCACGTCCGGCATTCAGTTCCACCAATTCACTGGCACTAATCGTCCCTTGTTGTTCTTTACTTTCCAGACTTAATAAATGCATCAACGGGAATTGATTTGAGTCTGGATTCTGTTCCGCACAATAGGTCTGATAAAGGATATTTTCAGGACCTGTCATCATTCTATTTTTCAGGTCACGCATAATAGAGGTTCCTAATTTCAAATTGTAATTTACCGAAGTACGTCCTTCCTTTCCTCGTTTACTCGTAATCACAATTACACCATTAGCACCTCTTGAACCATAAATAGCTGTGGCTGAAGCGTCCTTAAGAACCTGAATATCGGCAATATCATCGTTATTTAACGAAGCAAACTGAGCGGCTTCAATCATAACTCCATCCAAAATATAAAGAGGGGTATTAGAGCCATTGATAGACCCTGTACCTCGGATACGAACCTTGACATCAGCACTACCTGGCTGTCCTGAACCAGTAGAAATCATCAAACCTGCCACCTTTCCTTGCAGACGGTCTTCCAATGTGGCAGAAGTCTCATTCGAGATTTTATCACTCTTCACCATATCTACAGCTCCAGTCAACTGTCCTCGCTTTACCGTGTTATATCCTACGACAATCACTTCCTGCATATTGACAGTTTCCTCAAACAGAGTAACATTTATTTCTGTACGAGAATTGACATCTACACTCACAGTCGAATAACCGATATAAGAAAACTGTAATTTATGTTTTCCTGCCGGTATTTCTACCGTATAACGGCCATCGATGTCTGTAATTACACCCGTTGATGTCCCTTCTACTACTACAGTCGCACCAATAATAGGCACATTGTTCTTATCCACTACAGTACCCCTTACTCTGTGAGTCTGTTGCAAGGTTTCCTGTGCTACATTCTTCCATTCTCCAGAAGTTTCTGCTGCAGCAGTAAAAGGTATTCCCATACTTCCACATACTAATAAAGCAGCTACCGATTTGTAACGCAGGCCCTTTATAGGACGCTGCTTGAAAAATGTTGCTTTCATATCACATTACATTAAAGGTTAATATTATGTTATCTTTCACTTTTATATAATCTTGTTTTCCCAGGTAAGGAAATTGAAGGAGGCACATCGTCTTTTGAGACTCCTCTGTCATAAGCTGGCTTTTCACTCATTACAAAATGCAGTGTCACACCCTCCTTCACCATATCATAGGGCAAATAAGATTTATCATATCTCCGACCATTCACATAAAGTTCTTTGACATATACGGCCTTTTCCGACCAGTTCTCAGTAGTCATTCTTATCTGCTTGCCATTGCTGAGCGTTATTGTCAATCCTTCCACACAAGGTGAACCTATGTTGTACACATTACTGGAAGGAGCCACGGGATAAATACCCAAACAATTGAACATATACCAAGCCGACATCTGACCGCAATCATCATTTCCACTCAATGAGCCCGGCTTATTACCATAAAAACTAGAGGCAATCTTACGTATCCAGTACTGGCATTTCCAAGGTTGTCCCAAATAATTATACAAATAAGCGACATGATGACAGGGTTCATTTCCATGCCAATAACCACCAATACGTCCCTGAATATCGTGTGCCCCAGGAATATCTTCCGGCAATTCCACTGTAAACAGCTCATCCAGGCGTTTCTGAAAAAGTTTTTTCCCTGCCAGATTGATGTATCCCTGTACATCATGAGGAACAGACCAAGTATATTGCATCGTAAATCCTTCGGTAATATCCCCCCAGCCGTTCACAGAACCTGGTCCTTGATAAGCAATCGGACTGAAAGGCGTACGCCATTTTCCCTGACTGTCCCTGCCGCGCATGTATTTCGTTTCCGGATCAACCAATGTCTGATAAGAAAGTGAACGGTTCAGGAAATACTCATAATCTTTCATCTTACCCAAAGCCTTGGCAGCCTGTGCAATACAATAATCATCATAAGCATATTCAAGGGCCTTCGAAACAGATTCCGCTTCTTTGTCAAACGGTACATATCCTTTCTCACGATATTCCGGTAAACAATCATAATGTTCATTCATCGCCGTCGTTTTCATGGCCTCGTATGCACGTTCATAATCAAAACCCTTCACACCTTTCACAATCATGTCAGCCAATACAGACACAGCGTGATAACCAATCATACACCAAGTCTCATTCCCATAAAACGACCATATCGGCAACATTTTCTCCACACTTTTGTCATAATGAGCCAACATGGAATTGGCAATATCCGCATTCACATCTTGATGCACCAGATTAAACCACGGATGTAAAGCCCGGTAAGTATCCCACAAAGAAAAGACCGTATAATTGGTAAAACCTTCCGCCTTCTCTATGTTCTTATCAAGGCCTCTGAACTGCCCGTCTGCATCCTGAAACACAAACGGATGCAATGCAGCACGATAAGCGGCTGTATAGAATGTTTCCTTCACCTCCGGTCCTGCCACGAGCTGATATTTGGAAAGTTCCTTTTCCCACAGACCCACTCCTTTTTCACGCAAGCCGTCGAAGGTCATCCCCTTCAGTTCCTGCAGATTCAAAGCAGCTCCTGCCGTACTGACAGAAGAGATAGATGTCTTCACAATCACCTCTTCTCCTGCTTCGGTAGCAAAAGAAATGCATGCCATCAGATTCTTGCCCCAGGCTTCATAACTACTTCTGAAACGAGAAGTGTTATATATAACCGGTTTCTTGTCCTGCATGAAACGCAGATTCTTAAACTTCTTGGAAAATACGGCTGTAAAATATACATGCCGTTCCGGTCCCCAACCTTTTACCAGCTTATATCCGGTCAAGGTAGAGTCATTTTCCATCCGGAGATTCGACCATTCACAACTTTGCCAAAGCGTATGATTCATGTCAATCGTGATGAACGCTTTGTCCGATTTAGGATAAGTGAAGCGAAACATTCCGCTCCGCAATCCAGCTGTCATTTCTGCCTTTACTCCATAATCAGACAATTCTACGGCATAATAGTTGGGTGATGCCCATTCTTTGTCGTGAGAGTAGCGAGAACGGTATCCTTCTTCCGGATTTTCACGTGTACCTGGATCAAGTTTCATCTCGCCAGTTCCAGGAATAAACAAGAAATCCCCCAAATCAGGAATGCCTGTCCCACTCAAGTGAGTCAGACTGAAACCCAATATAGAAGTATGGTTATACTTATATCCTGCCGCCGCATCATAGAACTTGGCATCCGTGTCCGGACTGATTTGTATCCCCCCAAACGGAATCTGAGCTCCCGGATACACGTTGCCATAGCCATCGGTACCAATCATCGGATTGACGTACTGTGTCAGATTCTCCGCAGAAAGTGAACATACCGGCAAGGCGGCACATACAATGAATGTCTTCAGCACATGCTTCATAATCAACTGTTTTTCTTTTCCTGAATATCACCGACTGCTACCTGATACTCATGCCACAACTCATCTATATTATATTGCTCGCCCAACGCATATTTAATCGCCCCGTCGAATGACCATGGTACCACCTTCAGCGTACTCCGGTTAAATTTGCGCAGGAATTCTTTATCCTTATTATCTCTTAACCAGACAAAGAAGTATCCCGCAGTACGATACCCATCCATATAATTTCCTCCTTTCGGACGTGCATCCGGAGTAAAGCCTCCATTTGCTACACGTACCGCATCGGCCATCCCTTCAATAAAGGCCCAGAAGACACGGCTATTCCCATAGTTACCGATACCTTGCGGCTCCAATTGGTACGCATGGGTCAGTTCGTGCAACAACACTCCCCTGGTTTCAAAAAACAATTTGGCCGTATCATTGGCGGCAAATGATTTCTCAATATGACGGGTACTGTAAAATATACTTACTACTCCGTTCCCTCCGTCTTTCGCTGAGATTCCATCTATATCTTGCAACGAATAATGAATGGTATCTACCGGAACAATACTGTCCGACGGAGAATCATACAATGTAGCCAATACAGTACGTGCCTGCTCTGCGATATAATCTTCAGGATGGGTCACGATATGATGATAAATCTCCGAGCCTTTAGTCTTCGGAGCCTGATCATCGAACACAATATGTCCCACCGGATAATCTTTCCAGACATTCATTGTTGTCTCCTCTGCAGCTGCCGTTTGTTTCTGTTCCGAACAAGCAGCCAGACCAGCCATACCTAATATCATGCCGGCCAATAATAATAGTGCTTTCATGATTTATTTGATTCTGTTTGTTAATGAATAAGGTTTATCTTCTGCTTTCAAGCCTCTTTTTTTGTTGGGAGAGGTACCCATCTTAAATTCCCACACACCTCCTTTCATCAGGTCGGCATGAGTCACATACAGTTTCTCGTATTTCTTCCCGTTAATGGTAAGCGATTGTACATAGCGGTGTGCATCATCTACTCCCGGAGCTTTGATTTCCAGCACGTTTCCATTCGGCAAGTTCAACTTGAGATACGAAAAATAAGGAGCTCCCAACACATACTGATCAGTTCCCGGACACACAGGATAAAAACCCATGACCGTAAACATATACCAAGCTGACATCTGGCCGCAGTCATCATTTCCTCCTAGACCATTTATATCATCCCGATACATACGGTCTATAATCTCTCTGGTCCAATATTGTGTTTTCCAAGGCTGTGAAGTCCAAGCATACAAGTAAGGAATATGATGACTCGGTTCATTTCCATGCACATAACCACCTATCAATCCTTCTTCCGTAATATCTTCATTCTTTTCATAATATTTTCTCGGAAGATGCATTTCAAACAGCTTATCCAGACGATTTAAAAAGACTTTCTCACCTCCCATCAAATCCATCATCCCATATACATCATAAGGAACATGGAATGAAAAATTCCATGAGTTTCCTTCAATGAACCCTTCACCATGTGTCTGTAAAGGATCAAAATCCTTCTTAAAGTTTCCGTCCGCATAGCGTGGACAAGCAAATCCACACGATTTATCGAATACATTACGATAATTCAGAGCCCGTTGATAATACTGATCGGCTATTTCTTTATTTCCCAGTCGTAGAGCAGTCTGATAAATAGTCCAGTCATCATAAGCAAATTCCAGAGTGGAAGAAACCGCTGTACTACTTTCTTCAAAAGGAATATAGCCCAACTTTTTATACTTATCCAGATGATCATAATAATCCACATTCGACGTTTCCACCATGGCCTGTAATGCAGATTCTTTTTTACCGGTAAATACATTCTTAGCTATCGCATCCGCCAAAACAGACACTGCATGGTATCCACTCATACACCAGTTTTCATTTCCCATCAGACTCCATACTGGTAACATCTTATGCACACTTTGCTGTTGGTGGCAAATCATGGATTTTACCATATCATTACTCTGTTGCGGAAAAGCTAGGTTCAAGAAAGGATGCTCTGCCCGATAAGTGTCCCACAAAGAAAAAATGGTATAATTGGTAAAACCTTCCGCCTTGTGAATGTTATGGTCCAATCCCCGATAGAATCTGTCTACATCCATATACACTGAAGGATTAATCATCGTATGATACAACGATGTGTAGAACATGGCCTTCTGGTCTTCAGTCCCTTCTATCTCAAATAAATTCAATTTCTGGTTCCATAACTTGGAGGCTTCATCCGCCACTTGTTCAAAAGTTTTCCCTTCAGCTTCTGTCCGCAGGTTCTTCAAAGCACCTTCCGTACTCACGGCTGAAAGAGCAACCTTTATTACCAGTTCCTTATTGACTGACGTATCAAAATTAAAATACGATACAATGGACCGGCCTGTTATTTCCGGGAAATTCCGATCCAAGACAAACCGTCTCCAAAACCCGATATAGTCCGGTTTCTTTTTATCCACATACCCATAATCTTTTATCGGCTGTGAAAAAGAAATCGCGAAATAAGTATAATTCGTCCGAGCCCATCCATTGGTTATCCGATACCCGGTCAACAACGTATCATTCTCTACTCTCAAGTTGCTCCAAAGTACCTTCCCATCGTAATTATAAATACTATGATTCAAATCGAGAATAATTCGCCCCTCTTTGGATAGATAAGTATATTTATGCACTCCAACCCGTGGAGTGGCTGTCAGTTGCACCTTTATATTATAGTCCTTAAGAGTCACCTCATAATATCCAGCAGAAGTATGTTCTGTATCATGGTTGTAACGCGAGCGATACCCTTCATCCGGATGAGTAGCACGTCCCGGATTCAGTTTCAAGTCGCCCGTCGTCGGCATTATCAGCACATCCCCTAGGTCAGAATGTCCTGTCCCACTTAAATGCGTATGACTAAATCCCACAATCGTGGAATCGGAATACTGATAGCCCGCACAGTATTTATAAGCATCTTTCTGATATACCCCATTCACACTATGAGGAATTGTATCTGTATCCGGACTAAGCTGTACCAAGCCAAAAGGAACACAAGCTCCTGGAAAGGTATGTCCCATCCCATTGGTACCGATAATCGGATTGACATAATCCACTACACTCTGAGAAAAAGCCGGAGAAGACAGCAGCCCGGCAAGCAGATAAAAATGTATTTTTCGCAACATATACATTAGGTTTAACATCGATTTTTATATAGGTAAAATTAAGAATAGCATTCTATTTCCTTATCCTCCTTAAAGACATTCTCCCCTTATTTGTCAACATGTCCTAATAAAGAAATAGGAATCAATAAAAGGACGAACAATACTATTGAAAATCAGATATTTATAAAAATAAGAAAAATTTTGAAGAACTCTTGAAAAACAATAAAGAGTAAATTATAGAACAAATAAATACAAAAAAAGAACATCTATACCGCCGTATAAATGTCCTATTTACCTGTCGTTCTTATTCTATTTCAATCATCCGCCCTCTTATATTGTTCACGATAGTTCTTTGGCGTTGTTCCATACTTCTCAGCAAACTCTTTATAAAAATATGGACGGCTGGAGATGCCTATACTCTCTATCACTTCCTGAATAGACAAATCCGTTTCCAACAAGAGTTGGGCAGCTTTTTCCATACGATATTTCTTGATGAAATCACTTGGAGTTATTCCCGCCAAATCTTTAAATTTCCGATAAAACTGACGAGGACTAATATGCATCTTCTCAGCCAAGAACGTAGGACCTAACTCCTCCTTATCCAGGTTTTCTTCCATCACTTCCAGAATTCTTTGAACAAACGTTATCTGCTCCAACTGTGAACAATATGGGAAATATTCTGCCCAATGTCCTAATGCAGTCTGCTTCATCAACAAACTCGAATTTTCATTCATTTCATCCAAATTCTTCCCTGACACGACCCATGCGCGCACCAACCGTTTAAAAAAGCCCTTGCGGTACAATTGCCAGACACATCCTGCCACACCGAATACGATAAACAAACATATCCCTACATACGCCCAAACAGAATGATACCAGAAAGGTGAGATTTTAATTACCACCGAATATTCTTTATAGACTGTATCCAATACATCTTTCTTATACCGGACACGGAATACATACTCACCTGGAGGAATATGTCTAAAAACAGCTTCATTTTCTTTGGAAAAAAGACTCCATTTATCATCATATCCTTCCAATATATACGCATATTCTACATCGGAGTTCAGATAATCCAATGCTACGAATTGCAAAGAAAACGTATTCTCCCCCTCGGAAAGCACGATACACTTCCTATCTTTTGAATAATATCGGTTCAGGTTCACCTCCTCACGGTCAATTATCAAACGACGAAGTATAAGATCCGAATAATACTCCGGAATGGACGACTGACGATTATCCATATAAAGTAGTCCGTCCACCCCTCCTAGAAAAATATCCCCATTGTAAGGACTGCGATAATAACTGTCATCACTGAACTCACCTATTTCAATGCCTTTACTGTAGTAATAAGTATAAGAACCTCCATTCAATGGGTCATATTTTATCATTCCTTTGTTGGTACCCAACCACAAAATGCCGGCATCATCTTTAACAATGCCATGTACCATCTCATTGAAAAGTCCTTGTTCACGTCCGATATACGAAGGTACAATGTTTCTTCCGTCAATCCGGACCGAAACAAGACCAGAGGTCGTCCCGACAAATAAATGCTTCTCTCCGTACTCACACAAACATAAGATATCGTCTACAGCCTTGCCAAGCATTGAACGTAAAGAATAAACCTGATATTCATGTCTCCGAATGTCAAAGCGAACTAATCCCTGCCCACGGCTTCCCAACCATAACACAGAATCTCCTTGCACCCATAAAGAAGAATATTCTACCACTTCTTTCTGGGCTATAAAGCAACGAAAATGTCTGACCTTCTTAATCTTTGGGAATCCGTGTGCAGTTTCCAAAGTAACCTTAACCAATCCAGCCCCTAACGTTGCCAACCAAAGAGTGGAATCATTTTCTTCATATAAGCCATGTATTTCTGCCGACCGTTGGATTGTTCCTTCCACTTGCATCAATTTATCAAACCGATAAGAATAGTAATACAACAATGAATCTGACATTCCTACCCAGAAATCATCCCCATGATTCTTCTTTTTCAACATAAATACCGGATAGAAATTAGGGCCACGCATGTAATCCGATAACGACCATTTCCCTTTAGGAGAATAAATGGAAAAGGCTTTTACATCCAGTCCCTCACGATAGTCAGGAATACGTATTAACCCATCTCCCTTTGTCCCTACCCATAAAGTGCCGTAACGGTCGGTCATAATACCCCTGACCTGCCCACTGATGGATGGAGAAATATGATTTAGCATCACATTAGTAACCAACGCATCTTTCTTAGTAAACTTCACAACACCGGCCCCATCTGTTCCCAACCATAAAATACCTTGCTGATTGTCCGTGTAAGTGGAGAATATACGTAAATCCACTCTCATCAAATCTTCAGCATATTGTCTGGAAGCCATCAGACGGAGAATTCCGCCTGTATGAAGAGTAATCAGTACATCGTCATAAAAAGGAAATATATTCGTGAAGACTCCATACTTTCGACACAAATCTCTGACGTTACGGATATACACCTTAGATTTTTTTGATATATCATAAAGATACAAATCATCCATGTCGTCAATAAAGCAAATGCTCCCTTCCTGAATGAACGTATGCTTGATTGCCCGAGAATGCAACGAAGAAGAAGAGACTTGCAGCCTTACCTGTAAAGAATCTGCCGAAAAAGAACTCAATGAAAAGTGATACATCCGTGTATCATTTGCAGGCACAATATTGAAACCACCTTTTTCATCGACAAAGGCACCTCTTTCCAAATTTTCAAGAGTAAACTTCATTTTAGCCGCCTTGACAAAACGCCGATGGAATGTGTTATAATAATACAAGTTGTGCTTTCCTAACACCCAACTATTCCCTTTTCGGTTAGAATAGACCAACGTTTCCTCATCCTGAAACACATAATTGTCAATTACAGATAAAGAGTCGAGTGAAAATAAATTGATTCCCTGAAAGCTCTGCACCCATAACTTGTCATCACCAGCTACCTGAAGACGAGAGATAATGTTATTGTCCAATGTCCTTCCTTTGGAGAAATCAGTACGGAACACCTCTATCGTTCTTCCATCATAACAGTTCAGGCCATCGTAAGTACCAAACCACATCAAGCCATGATTATCCTGCAAGATACTCAATACCGCACTATTCGAAAGCCCTTGCAAATGGTTAATGACAAAAGAAGAATAAGAAGCCCCCCATAAGTAGGGCACAGATAATACAAAAAAGATCAACCAGTAAATCCTTACACCACCAATGCTTCTCGCCATAGCTGCTTTAGTTTATTAAAACAAGAAGAAAAAGAGCCGTATGATAAACCACCGGCTCCTTTTATCTTGTCTCATTTATTTAATCTCCCACGTATCGTTCGTTTCGAGCAACTCGGCGAACGTGTGGTATTTCTTCTTGGCTGAGACCTCCTCTATCTGGGCTTCCACTGCCGCATCGTAGGTCGGTGCCTCCACGTCGCGGATTACCCCCAAGGCAATCGGGAAATCCGGACCTTCCATCAAGGCCAGCTTCAGCTGCAAGGTATGGTCTTCACAATGGGCATCGTGCACCAGGATGTCTTTTTCCGTCACCCCGTTTTCTCCCAGCTTCACCACCTTCAGGCCGAAGCCTTCCTGCATCAGACCGAATTCCTTGTTCGGGCCGAACAGCATCGGCTTGCCGTGCTCCAGGTAGATGGCGTTGCGTTCACGGTCTTCCTTCTTGGCCACGGCATTATGCGTACCGTCGTTGAAGATGACGCAGTTCTGCAACACTTCCACCACCGATGTACCCTTGTGACGGGCAGCGGCTTTCAGCACCTCCACTGAAGGACCGCCATCGACGGCCGCACAACGGGCAAAGAAACGTCCGCGGGCCCCGAAGCAGAGTTCTGCCGGACGGAAAGGATCTTCCACCGTCCCATAAGGAGATGACTTGCTCACGAAACCACGGGCCGAAGTCGGCGAATACTGCCCCTTGGTCAGTCCGTAGATACGGTTGTTCAACAACACAATGTTGATGTCCACATTACGGCGGATGGCGTGGATGAAATGGTTACCCCCGATGGCCAGTCCGTCACCGTCGCCGGAAATCTGCCAGATGGTCAGGTTCGGGTTGGCCACCTTGGCCCCCGTAGCAATGGCTGCCGCACGTCCGTGAATAGTGTGCATGCCATACGTATTCATGTAATAAGGCAAACGCGAAGAACATCCGATACCGGAAATCACCGCAATTTCATGGGGCGGCACCCCCAGTTCGGCCAGCGCCTTGTGAAAAGAATTCAAGAAAGCGTGGTCGCCGCAACCCGGACACCAGCGCGGTTGTCCGAACTTGTAATCTGCTGCCGTATATTTTGTTTCACTCATGATTATTCCTCCAGAACATTTATTGATGAATCATTAAAAAAGTTGGCTGAACGCCTCTACCAGTTCTTTCACCACGAACGGCTGGCCTTTCACCTGGTTGAACTGATGCAGGTGGATACCCTCCACTTTCATGCGGAGATAACCTGCCAGCTGTCCCATGTTTTGCTCGGCCACCACGACGGTCTTGTACTTCCGCAGCACTTCCGCCGTATTCTTTGGCAACGGGTTAATCACGCGGAAATGCGCCAGCGCCGTTTTCTTGCCCATGGCGTTCAACTGGTCCATGGCGGAATGTAAGTGACCATACGTACCCCCGAATCCCACAATCAGCAAGTCCGCATCAGGATTGCCTTCTACAGTGAGCGGAGGAAGCGAATCGGCAATCTTTTCCACCTTCTCGGCACGCAGCTTGGTCATCAGGAAATGATTCTCCGGTTCGGTAGAGATAGCTCCGGTTTCGTTGCTCTTCTCCAGTCCGCCGATGCGGTGCATGAAGCCCGGCATGCCCGGAGTCGCCCAGTAACGTACCCCTGTCTGCGGGTCACGCAAGAACGGTGTCCAGGAATCCGCCATTTCCGGTTTCACGTAAGGCGGACAGATGGAAGGATACTCTTTCAGGTCGGGCAGACGCCATGCCGCCGAACCGTTGGCGATATACGCATCCGACAGCAAGACCACCGGTGTCATGTGCTCCAAGGCAATCTTGCAAGCCCAATAAGCCGCATCAAAACAGTCGGTCGGTGAAGAAGCCGCGATGACCGGCATCGGACTTTCACCGTTACGCCCGAACAACACCTGCAGCAAGTCGGTCTGTTCCGATTTTGTCGGCAGTCCGGTAGAAGGTCCGCCGCGCTGCACGTCCACAATCACCAGCGGCAGTTCCGTA
>ERZ779669.852-NODE-852-length-16418-cov-7.074803_pt1 | contig 16418 bp, 19 predicted proteins | sample MGYA00511372_ERZ779669 | MGnify/ENA primary metagenome ERZ779669 (study PRJEB29588, sample SAMEA1967891) | human gut metagenome | biome: human gut; feature: human-associated habitat; material: faeces | place: Denmark | collected 2008/2010 ... | reverse complement strand
TTTCTTAAATAGCTCAGAATGTGAACCAAGGCGATAAAGCATCAAAACAAGAACATCTCCACAAATCTCATAAATAAGTAGCCAGTCCGGTTCGATGTGACACTCACGCGTGCCTTTATAGTTTCCTGTAAGGTCATGATCCCTGTATTTTGCATCCAGCGTACCGCCATTCGCCAGAATATCGATTACCTCAAACAGCTTATCAAGATTTTTATTTTGCTTTTTGGCAAGCTTCAAATCCTTTTTAAACTGATTGGTAAACTGAATGTCGTATTTCATACGTCGAGAGCTGCCTTGAGCGCATCCATACTGGAATAACGCGGAGCAGAAGGATCCTTCATCATTTTTTTGCCATCCTCAATGGCAGCGGCTGTCGTATCATTTGGTACTTCCAGTTTTAATTCAAAAGGAATACCATGCTCACGGATAGCGGTTCTCAGGAATATATTTATAGCAGTTGTCATATTCAGACCAAGCTCATTGAAGATTTCCTCCGCCTGGTCCTTGATTGCCTTGTCTGTACGAATATTTAAATTAGTTGTTGCCATACAGAACACCTCCATTCAAGTATAGTATACTCAAATGCACCTCTAATGTCAATACACTGTCATTATATAAGACACATAAATTCTGCTAAAATGCATCAAAATCCATCTGTGTAGCGATCTGCGCATAGCCTTTGTACTCATCATTGCCGCTTTCTGTGTACATGTCATTCACCATACCGATCGTGAGAAGGTCAAGGTCTCGGATGGAGATGCCGAGCTGTACGCAGCGAAGCAGAAACAAGGGTGTGGTCATCGGCCGATCTGTTGCGTGAAGTTTTTTTAGACTCCACATCCGTCTGGACATTCAGCCCCCACAGCTCGATAATCTTCGGAAGTACCTGGTAGATGGAGAAGGTGCTGAACTCATCAAGCCATTCCTCCGGGCTGTCCGGATGGTGGGATCTGCATGCTCTGCCATGATGTAGGCGATGTTCTCAAACATCTCAAGGGAGAACATATCGAGGTGGGAGGAACCCTCATCCCCGTTTCCGACAGCTTTTCCCAGCACATCGAGATCCTTGTAGATATCTCGGTGGAACTTGATGCGATAAATACGCGGAATGGCGGCAGATGCCTTGAAGGGCACCTGCTTTCCGTCAATCTCAATCTTCTGAATCATACTCATAATCCAATCACTCCTTTACTGCCTTCGCAGGCTTCGCTGCAGACTGCGACTGCGTTGCGACATCGCTCTCTGCCGCAGGCACATATACCGCCTTGTACCAATCAGCATAGGTGGTGGCATCCGTGGTATTTCCGGTCTTTGCTTTCACCATACCATTAGCAAGCGGTACCGCCTTCAGAGACAGCTTCTCCGTCTGCACCTCCTTGGAATCCTTATTCGTCTTTCCTTCGATGCCGGGACGGGAAGCGGAGCAGTTATACAGCACATGACGAATGTGCTTCTGGTCGCCATCAAACTCGAACAGGAGCGCAAATGCTGCAAGCTCCACCTCGGAGTTTTCAATCAGCACTCCCTTGGAATCTAGTGTTTCCTTCAGTACGTCCGTGCGGAAGGACTCCGGAATCAATGCAACCGTTTGCGGAAATAGCTGAGCAGCTAAACACAATAGCGAAAACGCATTTTGATGATTAAAGGAGGCACTTCATTTGGCAAAGAAAAAAGATGAGATAACCATCCGCTCAAGCGCAGCGGAATACCCGACCTATGTTGCCTCTGTAGGTGATCAGCAGGACAGCATGCGACAGCCATTGACTATGATAAAAATTCTGCAACGACGAGAAGATTTTATGCGACCGTTCAGAATAAAATGCATTATGCCGTTCATGGATATACGGCGGCTGAACTGATCGTGGAAAGAGCTGATTACACAAAAGAGCATATGGGATTAACCACCTGGGCAGATGCACCGGAAGGAAAGATTAAGAAAAGTGATGTTAATCCTGCGCATGTTAATATTAATAAGGTTCTAAGTGAACTGGATATGGATATATTCAAGTTAAAGAATCAGTTCTTTATAGATGCGGCAACTTATTATATAGAACATTTTGGACGGGAAGCACTGATAGAACCGAAGGAAAGGAAAGAACCTCAATTTATATCAACTGAGGAAATGGCTGTCATAGAGGAGCGGATCAGACAGGAGGCAAGAGAAGAAGCAAGGCAGGAAGCAAACAAAGAGGTTATGAGCATGGTTGGCAGCATGCTGGCAGCTATGCAGGCTAACAAAGATGCAATATCTATCATACAACAGCAGGCAGATACAGATGATAATGCTGATTCGGAAGATGATTTTTATGATGACGTTATTGCACAGAGCGCATTGAATTGGATGGAAAAAGATTGACTGCAGCAGTTAAAAATATTTGTGTTGTAAAAAGCAATACATGGTGGTACACTATAAGAAACAGGAGGTGCATACTATGGCAACAAAAACTGCAAATGTAACAGCGCGAATTCAACCGAATATAAAAGAGCAGGCAGAGGCAATTCTTGACAGACTTGGAATTCCTGTATCTGTATTCATAGATATGACTTACAGACAGGTTATTATGCGTGATGGAGTACCATTTTCACTTGATATTCCGGATAAACTTGTTACAAGAGATTCTATAACACAAGCTGAATTTGATACGATGATGCAGACCGGGCTTGCACAGGCAAAAAAGAACGATTCTGTATCTGTTGATGAGGCTTTTAATCAATTAAAGTCGGAAATATAGTGCATGAATGAATATGAGGTAAGGGTAACAAGGCTGGCATTAGAGCAGATGAAAGAGATAGTGCATTATATTTCAAATGATCTAATGGCACCGGATGCAGCAGATAATCTGCTTGACAAGATGAAAGCAGAGATTACTAAGTTGTCGAGTTTTCCGAAAAAACATGCCTTGATTGATGAAGAGCCATGGAGGACTGAGGGAGTACGCGAGATTGTTGTTAAAAATTCCCTGATTTACTATTGAGTTGATGATGAAAATAACAGAGTTCAGGTAACAGCAGTTATTTATAGCAGGAGAGACCAGATCAGGCAGCTAAGCAATATGGATATGGAGTAGTGGCTTAATCCATAAGGATTACTATAAAAGTATATAGTTGCAAATATATAAAACTGAATACACGCAATGAAAGAAGCAGATATGTGGAAATATTCCATGTGTCTGCTTTTTTTATGCCCTAAAGATAACAACAAGTATCAGTACACCAAAGGCGATCAGGGATTAGGAAAGCCGAATAAAATATATGTGTATGATTTGTTGAAAGCAGATAACGATAATTGGCTGCCAAAGCAATTTAAGCACAGAAAGGGCGGACAAATAAGAAAGAAATATTATGATCATGCAAAAGAGAATGTAGCATTTGAGAGATGTGTGGATGTTGTGACATCGTTGACAGCGGTATTTCGATTGTATGAAAGCTATTGTAAAAAATGACGCAACATGACAATGGTAGAAATTGCAAAGTGGAACAATGTCAGTGAGAGGACGATTTATAGGTATAAAACAATATTTTCGTGGCAGGAACAGCGACCGTAAGGGAGCGAAAAGCCACGCCGTAAGGCGTGTTCGCCAGACCAGCAAAAGCGGGCTGGCCGGGGTTTGGGGTGGCCCCAACGAGCGTATCTGAATGCGCCTCAAAAAACAGTTTTTACATCTGTATTGTAATTCCAACAAGAAAGGATTCCTCACCGGGAACAAGATCGAGATCACCGCCATGGCCTTCAATGATTTTTCGGACAGAGGAAAGCCCGATTCCATGATCAGCAGATGTACCCTTTCGGGAGAGGAATGTTTTTCCCTCCTGCAAGGCCAGACCGTCGTAAGTGTTTTCAATCTTCAAAAAGTACATATTGCCTTTGGTTTCGCCTGCAATGAAAATGCGGTGCACCCCTTGCTTTTGGCGGCTGCACGCCTCAACGGCATTGTCCAAAAGATTGCCCAGCACCGTACACAGTTCCACATCGGTAAGCGGCATCTGATCGGGAAGATCGAGCCGCACTTGAAATTCTGTCCCTTGTGTCTGCGCCATGCCGTAGTAGTATTCAATCAGCGCATTTACAACGGGATTTTTGCAGAACTGGGCAGGGGAGTGCCCCGATGTTGCCGCAACCTGTTCCTCTACCTGTAACAGGAAGGAGCAGATCTCCGTCTGCCCACGTTCAGAGGCCATGCGGTCTATGGTGCGCAGATGGTGTTTGATGTCGTGAATCAGCCTTCTGTTTTCTGCCGCTGCTTCAGAAACCTGACGGCTGTACTCGATCTGCATAGAAAGCTGCCGGACGACCTGCTTGCGTTCTTCCTGAAAAATCAGGCTGTTTCCATACCCCTCTACCACATCGCGCCAGAGGGAATAACTGATGGCGGCTGCTATGAAAAAGCTGCCCCATTCCACAAACCAACCGCCGATAACCGGCTCATAAACCGGCAGAAGGCGATCCCATATAAAGGCGCAGGTTGCGGCTGCCGCAGCATAGAAGATCGGGCTGCTCCGTTTTTCTCCTCTGTGAATGGCAAGCACAGCGATGATAAGCAGATAGAGTGCAGATGCCACCTTATAACAAAAGACTGATGCAGAGAAGAAACGAATCGCTCCAAGGGAGAGATGGGAAGCCATCATGCCATACACAAACGCATATACCAGGAACGCAGCGCCCACCCCATTACTGATGGCCGCAGGCAGGAAGCCCGGCCTGCATATCCGGTTTTGCAGAACTACGATCAGCCAGGTAACCAGATAGATACAGAACAGTTCCATCGTGTACCAGGGGAATATGGGAACAGCAGCCAGCATATGAAGCACAGGATAGGATGACAGGCCGCACATGGCAAGGCAGATCAGCCCGAACAGGGATGTATTGTTCTGTTTCATCCGGCGGCTGAAATAAAAGGACAGCAGCGCACAGACAAAGGTAACCGTACAGCCAAACAGGCAGAATGCAAACCGGATTCCTCTGGTTGTATTTACCGCCAGCATCGTTCCGAAAGCAGGCGGATAAACAATCCCTCCGTAAAAGTGGTCATAGTTGCTGACCGCTATGGTGAGTGTGAACGGTTTTCCGCCATGAAAAGTGACCATGCGGTTTTGAACCAATGGTGTCCCCTGTGCAGGTTCCCCCATTTGCAGGATCAGGTCATGATCCAGATAAAGGTTGTAAGCAGAAAACACTTCCGGGATTTCCAGTGCATACGCTTCCTTCCGTTCCGGCAGGAAGAATGTCATCTGGTAAGTCCCGCAGCCATAGGGAGAAGGGTTTGCAGGGCTGGAGAAATTGGTCTGCGCTCCAATGGAAAGGTAGCGCATATAATGGCTTTCATCCCGTATTTCTTCCGGGGTCAAAAGCGCGTCAGGATAAAACGCCCAGCCGGATACCAGAAAGCGCACCGGTGACTTTTGAAGTTCTTCCTCAGAAAGCGCCAGAATCCCATTTGCCGCCTGAATGGTGTCCTGGCTATATTTATTATTAAACTGATACAGGCCAAGAAAAAACAGGGATGAACACAGGCAGACCATACATAAAGCGGCATATTTTTTTACCACAGAAGATACCATCTTATTTTCGCCTCCTCCTTAGGAAAAATTCACCGGCAGACAGAAGAAGCAGACAAGCCGGAATCAAAAGGAGTATGGGCGACCGGCTATGCTCTGTGTCGGCGGCCTGTGCCAGGGAAACGGCATTCTCCTTTACTGCAATGGTGTATGTCCCTGTATGGCTGATCTGAAAGGAGGCGGCTTTTGCCGCATCGTCGTAACCGGTCATGGGAATTTCCACGCCGCTTTCATCACCGAGGAACAATGTGCCGGCTGCCGGGTCATTTGGATAGGGCAGCACGACAGAAACATCCGGCAGGGAGTTGAGCACAGTTCCGTTGATGGAAAACGAAAAAGAAAAACCGCCGTCCGTATCCTTTTGGATGATGACTTCAATCTGATCTTCGTTTTGGATACCCTCCGGCAAGGCGTCTTTTGGTATGCTGATGGTGATTCCCTGTTTGGAAAAGACGGCTCTTTGCTCCCCTGTTTGCAGCATCATCAAAAAGCGCGTGCCGGAAATCCGGTCGGTGGTTTCATCGAAGAACTCTGAAAAAACAGGTTTTTTGGAATCCGCACTTTTCGGGGGAACGGTCATAATGCTTTGCACCGGCTCTTTCCTGTTTTCTGAAAGCTTCCGGGCAGGATCGGGAGCGGTAAGCTCTGGAGCGCCGGCAATCGTCTGCACTTTGGGGGGCTGCTGTAAAGCGGTATCTTTCTCTGGCTGACCTGATACAACTGGCGCTTCGATTTCCGGTATGGCCGGTTCATCGGAATCATCCATTCCATCCCAGGATGGCTCGGAAGGCTTGTGGGATGGTTCATGATCCGCAGGATCATTTTCTACGCTGACCGGTGGTGTTTTTTCAGAATCATTGGAATCTATCCCACCGCCATTTGTTGCAGGCGATCTTGAAGGCTGCGTAGGGGGACTGTCTGTGAAACCGTCATCCTGATCGCCGGTATGTTCGGGAGGCGGCTGAATGATGGTATCAGGTGGATTGCCGCCTGCATCCCCTCCATCCCGGTCGCCATCGTGATACCCTTCAAGGACTATTTCATCTGTGTAGGTAAAGGACAGGATGCCGGTCTGTCCGCCGTCATAATCGACCTGAAGGCGGTAGCTGCTGCCCGGTGTCAGCAGACGGGTGGCAATCGAGAGCATTTCCTGACTCACATAAACGCCACTTTCCAGACGGTTCCATGAACCGTTGTTTTCGGACAGCCATACGCTGATCTCATCCAGTTTCCCCGGCGGTGTGACCCAGGGAAAATGAAGGTTTCCTCTGGCAGCCAGAAAGCAGTTAATGTCCGGTCTGCCTGAAGCCTGTACAGAAACAGGAATTGAGATTTCAGGGAAAGCAATTCCCTCTGCAAACGCAGTATTTGCTGGTGCGGTCAGCTTTCCAATGGCATGGTACAGTCCCACAGTATTCAGATCAATACCGGAAAAATCCCATTCCACTACAGCGGTGCAGCTGGTTCCATTTTCCGCATAGCATTCCAGATAATACGGGGAAGCAGCGAACAATGCTTCCAGTGCTTCGGTTTCGCTGCCCTGTTGAACCGCAAACGCATCCGTATAAGGATACCATTGCTCTATGGAGGTAATGACAGCAGGCGGCATTTCTTCCACCCGGACGGAAATCTGAAGCTCCTGCAAGACAGCTTCACCAAAGGCATACCCCTCCGGCAGTTCAATCCGGCCTGCTGCGGTATATTCGCCCGGAGTGGTCTGGTCAATGGCCGAAAAATCCCATGAGACAGGAAATGTTTCCTGCCGGATTTCTTCACCTGCTGATACAGTGGCGCAAACGGTTTGATACTGAAGGGCCAGCTGATAAATTTCCTCCAGGTCATCATCAGACGGTGTGGTTCTAAGGGGCAGGGTGAAATCTGGCAGGGAGCGCAGTTCGCCTTCATTTTGTATTTCTGTGACAAGGATGAGGGATACTTCTTCCGGTGCTTCCGGTGTTTCCGGGGTTCCGTTATCCAGTGTCTCCGAAGCCTCGCTTTCTAAATCCGGCAGAATCTCCGTTCTTTCATCGGCATTGGCTGGGGTTGCGGTTTCAGCGGCAAATGCAGGGATACTGCCGGTGAAGCAGAGAAGGCAGGCCAGACAGCCACCCAGAATACGCCTGTGTATTTGCTTCATTCTCATACGATACCCCCCATTCCAGAGAAAACATATTGGCGGTAGGCTTCCCGCAGCTGTTTTCCATTGCGGAGAGCAATCGGAAGCTCCTCGCCGTTTATCAAACGGAAGGTCTGACTGTCAACCTGGCTGATATAATCCATGTTGATTAAAACGCCCCGGTAGCAGGGCAAAAAACGCTTGTCTTTCTGCAATGCGGCAGTGACCTCCTGAAAGCCTCCGCTTACCGGTATCACGCGTTCCGCCATATGAATCCGTGTCATACGGTTTTGATAATCTATGTATAGAATCTTCTCTGTGGGAAGTTCCAGCTTTTGACGGTCAGCCATAACCGAAAGTGTCATCACTTCATAGGGCGGTTTTAGCTGGCACAGCTCCATCGCTTCTTCAAATTCTGCCTGATGGAGCGAAAGCGGCTTCAGCAGATAATAGCTGGCGGACAGGCTGTACCCCATCCGGGCATAATCTTCTGTAATAGTCAGAAAAACGATCTTACAGAGCCTGTTTTTCTGGCGCAGCCTTCTGGCGGCCTCTATTCCATCCATGTTCTCCATATAGATGTCCATAAAGACAAGCTGAAAATTGACCTGGGCGGCAGCGTTCAGAAAATTCTCTCCGTCCTCAAATTCTGTCAGCGTATAGTCCAGCTGATGCTTTTTCATATAATTTTCCAGGCAGGCAGACAGTTCTTCTCTGTCCTCTGCTCTGTCATCCACAATCGCAATCTGCATCGTACCATCTCCTTTGCACAATAATCCAATATGAGTATAACATAAAACCGCAGGAAAAAACTTGCGTCTTAAACAGGAAACCTGCGTCTTAAACAAAGTCGGTTGTATTTCTCTTGACAAGATGCTACTCTAATTATACTACCAGACTTTCCGATGAGAAGGTCTGGTTTTTTAATTTTTCTTTTCAGGAAAGGAGGCCCGACATGAAAATCGCACTTTGTACGGAGCTGAGAAATGTGGAATGGTTTGAAAGCAGGCTGCGCTCCCTTTTTGAAGGGGACGGACAGCTTGTCATCGACGAGCTATGGAATGAGAAGCAGCTATCTCAGGCACTGCGGCGGAGCCGATATCATGCGGTTGTCATCGCAATGACCGGGGCAAGGGGATTGGAGGCTGCCATTCAGGCAAAGCAGCTGGCACCGGAAGTACCGCTTGTCTGGTGGAGCGATGATGAAAACTTCGCCCTGATCGCGTATCAGCTTCATATCCCGGCATTCCTCTCCATAGATTGTAGTGATCAGGAGCTATATGAGGCGATAAAACCCATCACGAAATGGAGGTGCGAACATGCGAATTGCGCTATGCAGTTATAGCCAGAAAGAAAAAGAAACCGCTTTGCTGATGAAGCTGGGCAAAGTAGACCGCTTTGACAATGGCGTATTCTGCGTCTATGCCATGCAGCGGGATGGACCTTATGATGCTGTGGTGGTCATGGAGGACGGAGCCAGGGGGATGAATTTCTGCATGAGCATACGAGGCTACAGCAAGGATGTCCCGCTCCTGTGGATCAGCGATCAGGCAGAATTTGAACCCCAAAGCTGCAGGATGCGGGTAGATGACTTTTGGGTGAAGCCTGTGACGGAATATCAGCTGCGGGAGGCAGTATCCCAGCTGCTTCAGAAAGCAACGAGAAGGAACGAACAACGTGAGGAGGATGAATAAAATGAAATGGAAATGGAAATGGAAATGGAAACGGCCGGCCGCATGTTTACTGGCGGCGGCAATGATGGTTACAATGTCGGGCGTTCCGGCATTTGCGGTGGAAACCGATGTGTCCGGCGTGTCCGGGAATGCTCCGGTGGAGTGTATCTGCGAAACCCACTGTGAGCAGGAGGCGGTCAATCCCGACTGTCCGGTCTGCGCTGCGGAAGATGCAGACCTCTCTGCCTGCAAGGGAACAGAGCAGGCAATGCCCCTGATGGCAGCTGCGGCAGACGATGAAACCATCTCCGGCAATGTTACCTGGGAGAACCGGACCATAACTACCCCGGTGACGGTGAAGGGCGACACAACAATCACGCTGAAAGGCGAGAATACCCTTACGATTGCCGATACCGCATATACCGCCGCTCTGGATATGTATTCCGCCAATCTGACCATTCAGGGAAGCGGCAGTCTGACGGTCAATGTTCCTAAAGGGAAAGGTGGTATTGAGGACGGCAGTTGGAGCGACACCGCCGGCGGGACGCTTACCATAAAAGACGGGGCAAAGATAACCACCAACGGCGGTCGGAACGGCTTGAGCGCTAAAACCATCGTGATTGAGAATGGAACGCTGAATCTAAATTCCGGTTACGGTATTGACACTGCATCCCTGACCATGAACGGAGGAACCCTTTACGCCACCGGAAAATTTGGTGCGATTTCGAATAGTCAGTATGGAAACGCCCGAAACATCAAGAGCAACCTGACCATTCTGTATTCGGAAAGTCAGAATGCAAACACAGACGATATGTCGGTCGGCACAGCGGACGATACGAAAAGAGACGCGGAGGTCAAGACCATCTACATCGCCCAGATGGCACCCCGCGCAAGCCTGATTGTCGGCGCGCAGCAGGGAACCCTGCAGGAAGGCTTGGGTAGTCAGACGGCGACCTTCTCCGTGACCGGCAGCAAGGTCAAGATGGATACCCTGAACGTGGAATTGGAGGGCAAACCCACAGGTCTGACGGCGGTAAAATCCTCTGACGGCGCGACCATCACCGTTACCGCCGACAGCACCGTCAAGGAGGGCCGCTATAAGCTGAAGCTGACCGCAGACGGTATAGAAGGTGTCTCTCCCGCTAAGGCGACCGCCACCGCAACGGTCACCGTCGCCGCCGCGCCCAGAAACCCCATTACCATAAAAAAGCAGGCGGAGGTCGTATATGAGAAATTAGGTGGGGAAAGTGTAGCGGTTGTCGATGTCAAAGCCTCTCTGGAAAGCGGTCAGTCCGGTCAAATCACCTTTCAGTGGTATGTGAACGGAAAAGAATGTCAGGGCACAGGCAGCGGCAGTTATAGTAAAATCGTCCTGACCAAGTCCAACCTGACCCCAGTGGAGGGCAGGAACTGGGAGTACAGCGGCCAGGTCTACTGCAAGCTGTCCTATAATAACTATACCGTAGATACAAAAACTGTCACCGTTACCATTAACACTTGCACCCATGAAAAATACACCCGCGAGGGCAAATGCCAACAGTGCGGCGAACCGTGTCGTGCGGAAGTGCTCTTTATTCGCAACGGTTTCCCCTATGCGTTTGAAGGCAATGAGGCCGGGGCTGGGGGCATTCTGGTCTCCGGCGGAACCGCTTATTTTGTGCGGGATACTAACGCAACCTTGAAAGCGGGGAACGGCGATACGGCGAACATGGACCTTACGCTGGACCTGCAGGGCCACAAGGTCAAGGCGCTGGATCTGCAAAATTTCCCGTACAACAGCGTTACCATCAAAAACGGCACGATAAATGACATTGCCACCAGCGCCCCCGCGGTGTTGATATTAGACAGCGTTACAACAAGCGCGGGCACCCTTGATAAACTGTTTACCCTGACGGTAAAGGGCGACTGCGTGTTTAAGAGTCAGGTGAATTTCCTCGGGAAAACCCAGCTCCAGGGCGGCACGTTCCAACGTGGAATCAATGCAGCACTTGGTGAGGAGGCCCTGGCTCTGCTGGCAGACGGATATGCCTTTGCAGACGCCGGTAGCGACGAAATTCTGAACGTTTCCCATGTAGATATTTCGAATAGAGCGGTCAAGGTGGTCGAGCATACCGACCAATATCAGAACGGCAAATGTGCCTGCGGCAGAGTCTGCGACCATGCGGGCAAGGTAGACAGCGCCGGTTACTGCACCCGCTGCCAGATGCTGGTGGAGGCATTTGAAACCGGCGGCAAGCGATACACCAGTCTGGAAAACGCACTGGCTGCCGCGCAGGACGGTGACACGGTCACGCTGCGGGGGTCTTTGGACATCGAGAACGCAGAGCCTATCGAAATCAGCAAAAATATTGTACTGAACTTGAATGGACACACCCTGAGCAAATCCGCTGGGAAGGGGCTTCTACGTATCCTCGGCTCCAATGTAGCCATCATAAACGGCAAGGTGCAAAACACCCATCCCAGCACCCCCTATCATGCGGTGGCGGTCGGAAAATCTAAGCAGACAGGCGCAAAGCTGACGCTGGACAATGTCACCCTGGAGGGCAGCACAGACGGGAGAGACCGTGGAGTGGGGCTTGGCATTCTTACCGGGAACGAAGCCGTGGTAACGAGCGGCAAGTTCATCGGCGGCATCTACACGGAGGGAGCGCTGACCATGTCCGGCGGCAGCGCGGATCTGCTGGAATTGGGTGCGCTCAAGGATATTCCAGTGACCCTGTCCGGCGGATCCTTTGGCAGCATCAAAATCAGGAATCGCGCAGATTATCAGTCCCTGCTGGCAGAGGGCTATGCTTATCAGAAGCAAGACGGCGCATTGCTCAAGCTGTTGGAGATGAAGGAGAATACTGCCGTAACTGTTGTGAAGTGCAGCCACCCGGATGACCATTCCGCCGGGACTGTTTGCCCCTACTGCGGCTATGCCGCTGAGGTGACCAAGAAGGACGGCAGCATTTCCTACCATCGGACGGCAGGCGAGGCCATCGCCGCAGCCGGCGGCGGTACGGTGAAGCTGCTGGCAAATGCAGGCGAGATCACCATTGGCAGCCCGCTCAAGCTGAATCTGAACGGTAAGACGGCGGCAAAGCTGACCGTCACCGGAAATGTCACGCTGGCATCCCTCCTGCCGGAGGGTTACGCTTTTAAGAGCGGCAGTACCTGGATCAGCGACCTTAGCGGTACGGAGCTGACCAATGTTTCTATGGCCAAGATCACCATCAAGAGCATGGACTATCCGACAAAGATGAGCATGACTTATGGCGGTACGGGGACGCTTCTTGTCAATGTAAAGAAGGAAACCGGCACTGGCGCTGTAAGCTTCCAGTGGTACAAGGTGGAGGACGGCAAAGAGACAGCAGTTGGCGGTGCGACAACAAAGAATCAATTTGATCTTTCTGCACAAAAGCTGCCCGCAGGCAATCATACCTTCCGCTTTTTGGCCACCTGCGACGGCTACGAGAAGATGAGCGAGGATATTGCTGTGACGGTACAAAAGGCCGACATCAGGTCAATCACGCCTCCCACAGCGCAGGAAAACCTGACCTATACCGGCCAGGAGCAGGCGCTCATTACCGCAGGCAGCGTGGCGAACTATGGCACTATGCAGTACAGCCTGACCGAGAACGGTACATACAGCCCGGACATCCCTACCGGCACCGATGCCGGAGCATATACCGTGTGGTATCGGGTGATTGGCGATGAAAATCACAACGATACCGCACCCACCAGCGTGGCGGTCAGTATTGGAAAGAAACCGCTGACGATCACCAAGGTAGCGTGTGCGGCCAAGATCTACGACGGCACGACAACCGTGGAACCCACCAGCGTGATCTTCGACAACGTGACCTTGAACCGAGGCACAGACTACACCGTGACCGCCAGCTTTGACGATGCCAGTGTGGGCAACGGCAAGAACATCACTGCCAGAGTGACCCTGATGGGGCAGACCGCGAAGAATTACGCCCTGGAGCAGAGCAGCTTCCCCACGACTGGCAGCATCACCAGGGCCGCTGTCCCTGGCTTTACTAAGGAAACCGCGCTGACCATTGTAAACGGCCACGCGAACACCTACACAGTGGCCCTCCCCGCCCTGCCCAAGCTGGAAACGCCCAAAAAGTATGGTGCACTCACCTATGAGATCCGCGAAATCAAACTGGATGGCAGCTACTACACCAGCGGCGCGAAGGTGGAAAACGGCAAGCTGACCCTGCCGATTCAGAAAAATGACGTGAAAACCACCGGCTCTGTGGGCACAGTGACCGTAGTAATCAAGAGTACAAACTATGAGGACATCACTCTGACCGTCAATGTCAATGCGACCAACAAGCTTCTCCCTACTGTTACGGCACCTACGGCAAACGCCCTGACCTACAATGGTACAGAACAGGCACTGGTTACAGCAGGCAAGACCACTGGCGGCACGATGCTCTACCGGCTTGACGATTCCAAATGGAGCGAGCAGATCCCCACAGCGAAAAATGCCGGGGAATACACCGTTTGGTATAAGGTTCAGGGAAACGCAGAGTACGCAGATGTGGCAGAACAAAGTTTGACTGTGACCGTTTCCAACCAGCCTTCCGGCGGCGGAGCATCCGGTGGTGGCGGCGGTGGCGCAGCCCCGGCTCCGACACCGGATGATGCGGATGTCATCACAGTCAAAGAAGACACGAAGGACAATACGACCTCCAAGCCGGGTGCGGAAACCGACACAACTACAACAACCAAGACGACCGTCAAGAATACGACGACCGAAATGACCAAGAACGAGCAGGGTCAGGATGTTTCCAAGACCACAGCCAGCGTTTCCAAAGACCTCGGTGACAAACTGCTCGATCAGGCGGTTTCCAATAAGTCCGATACGATCGAGATCACTGTGAAGTCCAGTGACGCGAATAACGGCAGCGGCGCAGACAGCACAGGCGCGGCGGACAGCGTGAAAGCAACCGAAGTCGAGCTGCCAAAGGCGACCGTCAACGCGATCGCCAAGGACACGAACGCCGACCTTGTCATCAAGACCGACAACGGCGAAGTCGTCCTCGACAACAAGACCTTAGAAACGATTGCAGGCGCAGCCAAGGGTGACACCGTAACCATCGTGGTGGGCGAAAACACCCAGCTCAAGGAAACGCAGAAACCGGCGGAGAAGATCGTCGGCAAGAACGGCACGCTCTTCGACCTTGTCGCGAAGATTGGCGAAAAACACCTGCATCAATTTGAAGGCGGCAAGGCTTATGTGATTCTGCCGATGCCGCAAAAACTCAAGGGCAAAGACATCCTCGTGATCTACATCGACGACAACGGCCTCTGCAAGATCCTGAACCACAGCGTAGTGAAGATCGGCGCAGAAGATTACATTCGCTTCACGACGACCCACTTCTCGACCTTCGCAGTCGTCGACAAAGACGAAGCAGAGCGGTTAATTAAAGAACAGAACGCCGCCCACGTCAAAGAACTGATGCAGAGCGCGAAGTTCAAAGTGACCACCACTAAGACGAGCAAGAAATCCGTCAAGGTACAGGTCGCAGCCAAGAGCAGCAAGAGCCTGATCTCCGACATCAAGTCGCTGGGCTACACGGTCAAGTACCAGTTCTATCGCTCGACGAAGAAGGACGCAGGCTACAAACTGCTCAAGACAAGCAGCAAGAACAGCTTTATCAGCACCAAGGGCACGAAGGGCAGAAAATATTACTACAAAGCCCGTGTGTTGGTCTATGACGGAAGCGAACTTATAGCCGGGAGCGCACTCAAGCAGTGCAGCTATGGCGCAAGACGTTAATGCAAAACTGATTTTTTGCTAACAGAATATAGAATTTTTACTTAGGGCTGACTGTAACAGGTCAGCCCTATTTCTTTGATGGGACAAAGTGTGATTATAAAGCATAAAACTCCAATAAAAATGTGAAGAGTGATTCTATGGAACGATTTATCTTAAAAAAGTTGCTGGATTGGAAGGATTCTCCCTACCGCAAGCCTTTAATCTTGAAGGGCGTACGTCAGGTGGGTAAGACTTGGATTCTAAAAGAGTTCGGCAGACGCTGTTATGAAAATACAGCCTACTTTAAACATGGATCGGCAGTCCTGCAATGGACTCCGAAAGAATTCTGACACAGGTGTAGACTGCAGTCATCTGCATGGCATTTCGTTCATTGACGGCTTTGCCAGAGTTGCTTCCACCAAAGAGAAAACGATAGGCGCTGCCATTGGTGCTGTTGGTGGGCTTGTCTCTGGAATGAAATAGCCCCGATAAAAATCCCATAAATATTCCTTTCTGCCTTAAGAGGCGTATAAAATTCAAAGTTACGTCACAAAATAATTTGCGCAAATGCTTGCAATTGCAAGCAAAAGCGAACATAATAAAGAAAAGGGAGGCGATACTATGGCAAATACATCCGCTGTTTATGCAAGAATAGATACGAATCTCAAGGACAATGCTGAGAGTATTCTTTCTCAGCTTGGCATTTCTCCATCCAGTGCAATTCAGATGCTTTATAGCCAGATCGTACTGAAAAAAGGTATGCCGTTTGAATTGAAACTTCCTTCTTCTAAGCCATTAGCTGTTGGTGCAATGACCAGAGAAGAACTTGATGCAGAACTCCAGAAGGGTGTTGATTCCATCAAAGAAGGAAAGGTATATTCTGCAGATGAAGTCGACGCGGTACTTGCAAAGGAGTTTGGCATATGACGGATAGCTATAATGTCGGCTATTCTGTAGATGCACTTGGTGATTTACGTAAAATCTATTCGTATATTGCGAATGAACTTCTTGTTCCGGAGACAGCCGCAGCTCAGCTGGGGCGCATACGAAAGGAAGTTCGTTCATTGGATTTTATGCCAGCTCGTTATACGTTAGTTGAATGGGAGCCTTGGCATTCGATGAAAATGCATCAGCTTCCGGTAGACAACTTTATTGTGTATTATCTTGTCGATGATAAAGAGAGGACAGTTCTGCTTCTGGGCAAGTAGCTCAGTATTGCCTGGATCCAGTTTCAGGAGCTTCTCGACATCCTTGAGCTGACTCTGCGTATTCTTGATTTCTGAATTGACACCCTTTAAGGCACTCTGAAGCTTGGTAGTAT
>ERZ779669.851-NODE-851-length-16454-cov-41.546802_pt1 | contig 16454 bp, 9 predicted proteins | sample MGYA00511372_ERZ779669 | MGnify/ENA primary metagenome ERZ779669 (study PRJEB29588, sample SAMEA1967891) | human gut metagenome | biome: human gut; feature: human-associated habitat; material: faeces | place: Denmark | collected 2008/2010 ... | reverse complement strand
CTTTCTGGTAGCTGTCATCTATGAGGGTTCTTTCAACGCTTACGGAATCCCAGAATTTGTCGTAGGCCCAGAGCTCGGCATCAGTGAAACCGGAAATCTCCAGTTCCTCTGTTGTCGGCAGATACTGTTCCTGTTGTATCAGTTCATCTTCGTTGAGTGACTGAAGGGCATTCAGGAGGTTTCTCAATCGATTAGGATGATTGCCGAATATCTTCTTGAACGTGAGGTCTGCCTTAGGATCTAAGTACTTCATAACCATCTGTTTTTAAATCTACAGCGCAAAGTTACGACTTTATTTTCAAATCCGCAAGCTTTTTCTGGAATTTCTTTGTTTTTCCTTGGGGGTGTTCTAAAGAAGCTATTAGATAGGGAAAATATCTCTGAGAAATAATAAAATATCTCTGTGAGATAAAACTATATCTCTGAGAGATAAAATAATAGCGTGTTGAAAAATCTTGATTCTTTGGAAAAAGAGGGGAAATAAAAAAATAAGACACGAAAACTGAAGGAACTGAAGGCAAAGTTTTTGGGAGTGTTAAAATAGGGTTAAAAAGTAAGGAGAATGGACAAAAATGTTGGCTGAAGGACTGAAGGCACTTTTTCAAAATAATAATTTCATGCCAAAAACTGCATTTTAACACTTGGTATAAATATGTTGCAATTACCTAATAATCATATAATTACATCTTTTTTACTCTACGCTGCATATAAAAATGAGTTTTTAATTTCAGATTTCAGTTTTTTTGTGACCCTTCCTTCACAACCTTCAGTTTTTCAGAGGGGTTCCTTTACTCGTAATTCTTTACAAATTCTAAAATCCTAAATCTGCGTTATCTGTGAAATCTGTGGGACGATTAAAGAAATAAAAAAGAGAATGCGCCATGGACTCATGACGCATCCTCTTTTTTTTATTTACATTTCTACGATTACCTCGTGTTTGCCTTCCTGGCATGGAATGATGGTGCCTGGGATAGCCTTGCCATCAACGGTTATCTGCTTGACGCCCTTCTCCTTGCCTTCTGGGTTCTTTACCACGATGTGGTATTCGCCACCACGGAACTTGCGGGTTACCTCGTACTCATGGGCGGTGCTAGGGAGGCATGGGTCTATGTTCAGACCCTCGTAATCTGGCTTGATGCCTAGGATGAACTCGCTGACCGTATACCACATCCATGCTGCTGTACCGGTGAGCCAGGAGTTCTTTCCTTCGCCCGGTTTGGCTGCATCCTTACCGGCTACCATCTGGCAGTTTACGTAAGGTTCTACCTTGTGCAGAGTCTGATACTTCTCTTCTACATAGCTTGGCAGAATCTTGGTATAATGGTTCCAGGCATCGTTGCCACGACCGGCTACGGTTTCACCGATGATAACCCAAGGATTGTTGTGGCAGAAGATGCCGGCATTCTCCTTGTAACCTTCAGGATAGGATGATATCTCGCCCATCTCTACATGATAGGTGGTATAGGCAGGGTTGTTCAATACCATTCCGTGCTCGCACTCCAGACGCTCCTTGGCGCTGTCCAATGCCTTGTCGCAGAGACCGTCTTCCAGTCCGATGCCAGCCATGGTGCACCAGCCCTGGCTCTCGATGAAGATCTTGCCTTCTTCGTTCTCATCACTACCTATCTTGTTGCCGAAGAAATCGTAGGCACGGAGGAACCATTCGCCGTCCCATCCATGCTGCTTCACGGCTTCGCTCATTGCGTCTACCGCCTGCTGCATACGCTCGGCTTCTGCCAGGTAATCTTCCTCGGCTAGTCCGGCGATTTCGCCTTCATGGCTGTTCACGGCTTCCTTGGCAAGCTGCTTGCAGAGGGCTACATAGTCCTTGCCGGTTACTACGAACAGGCCGGCAATCATCAGGCTTTCAGCCTTGCTGCCTTCGCCCTTGTTCTCGGTGGTCTGGAAACTCTCGTTAGGATCCCAGGAGAAGCAGTTCAGGTTCAGACAGTCGTTCCAGTCGGCTCTGCCGATGAGCGGCAACTTGTGTGGACCCAGGTTGTTGATAACATGGTTCATTGAAATCTTGAGGTGCTCGAAGAGGCTTACTTCTGTGCCCGGCTGGTTGTCGAAAGGCACCTGCTCAGCGAGGATAGAGAAGTCGCCCGTTTCCTTGATGTATGCCACGGTACCGAAGATGAGCCAGCAAGGGTCGTCGTTGAAACCGCCACCGATATCGTTGTTGCCGCGTTTGGTGAGCGGCTGATACTGGTGGTAGCAGCCACCGTCAGGGAACTGGGTGCTGGCGATATCGATGATGCGCTGACGGGCACGGGTAGGAATCTGATGAACGAAGCCTACGAGGTCCTGGTTGGAATCGCGGAAGCCCATGCCTCGACCGATGCCGCTCTCGAAGAAACTTGCCGAACGCGACATACAGAAGGTGATCATGCACTGATACTGGTTCCAGATGTTCACCATGCGGTCTAACTTGTCGTTGCCGCTCTTCACGGTGAAGATGTTCAGCAGGTTATCCCAGTACTGGTTGAGTTCTGCGAAGGCAGCATCCACCTTTTCGGTGGTATCAAACTTGGCTATAAGCTCATGAGCCTTCTCCTTGTTGATCACCTTCTTGGCGCTGAACTTCTTGTCCTGCTCGTTCTCCACATATCCCAGGAGGAAGATGAGGTCGCGACTCTCGCCCGGCTGCAGGGTAACCTCTATATAATGAGATGCGATAGGGCTCCAGCCGTGGGCAAAGTTGTTGCGTGGCTTGCCTTCGATGACTGCCTCAGGCTCGGCAAACTCGTTGTAGAGTCCGATGAAGCTTTCGCGGTCGGTATCATATCCCTGAATCTCTGTATTCACGGTGTAGAAAGCATAGTGGTTGCGGCGCTCGCGGTATTCGGTCTTGTGATAGATGGTAGAACCCTCTACCTCCACCTCTCCCGTAGAGAAGTTGCGCTGGAAGTTCTCCATGTCGGTAGCAGCATTCCAGAGGCACCATTCGGCAAAGGAGAATACCTTGAGGGTCTTCACCTCCTTAGTCTGGTTCTTCAGCGTCATCTTCTGCACCTCAGCCCATGTATGGAGCGGAACGAAGAAAAGTACACTTGCCTCCACGCCGTTCTTGCTGCCCGTGATGCGGGTATAGTTCATGCCGTGGCGGCACTCGTAGCTGTCGAGCGGTGTCTTGCAAGGTTTCCACCCTGGGTTCCATACGGTATCGCCATCCTTGATGTAGAAATAGCGACCGCCGTTATCCATCGGCACACCGTTGTAGCGATAACGGGTGATGCGACGGAACTTGGCATCCTTGTAGAAGGAATAACCACCTGCTGTATTTGAGATGAGCGAGAAGAAATCCTCGTTACCCAAATAATTGATCCAAGGCCATGGAGTCTTAGGATCTGTAATCACGTACTCGCGATTGGCGTCATCAAAATGACCGTACTTTTTCTCTGCCATTGTTTTTTTAATGTTATTTTTAGATAAATTCTTTTATTTTGGTGCAAAGATAATAAAAAGTTTCAGTTTCGGGGTTAGAAAACAGTTTTTTTTTGTATTTTTGCAGTAGAAAGTTTGATGTTTAACAGATTGTAATTAACATAATATACTGTTGGCTTATGAAAAGAAACATTCTAACACTCCTCATAGCCCTGCTTGCCCTGCAGCAAACTGTGGCACAGACATACGACAACTTGTGGAAGCAAGCTGAAATCATTGCTCAGAAGGACCAGCCTAAGAGCGAAATCGCGGTGATGAAGAAAATCATCGCCAAGGCTTCGGCTGCCAAAGATTACGGGCAGCTGCTGGCGGCTGAGATGAGGCAGATGACTCTCTGGAAAGAGATTTCTGCTGACTCGCTTTCGCCTAACTTGAAGCGGATGGAAACCGAGGTGCTGAAGGTGAACGACCCGGCATTGAAGGCGGTGAGATATGCCGTGCTGGGCAAGGTCAGTGAAAAGAAAAGCCAGGAGTTCTTCAAGAAAGCCCTGGAACAGCCTGAACTTCTTGCTCGACATACATCTACAGAGTATGTTCCATTGACGCAGAAGGGCGTGGATGGCAGTTCCTTTAACAACGATCTGCTGCATCTCATCGGTTTCGAAGCAGACAGCAAGGAGGCGTATCTACTGATGTATACCTATTATAATAAGGTGGGCAATCGGGGCGCGGCTTGTCTCTGTGCCTATAAGCTCATTGAAAAATACAGTCAGGACGACGTGAGAGAGGTGAAGAAGTCGAAGTATCTCCATACCATCGACTCGCTCATCCACGTTTATCAGGATATTCCGGAGGCAGGCGAACTTGCCGTGGAGCACTACCGCTTCATGGAGCGTTCTTCCGATGCCAAAACGCAGGATAAGCTCAACTATATCAACTATGCGCTGAGCCGCTGGGGCGGATGGTCGAGAATGAACGAACTGAGAAATGCGCAGAAGCGACTCACCGAACCGATGTTCCAGGTGCAGGATATGCCGAAGGTATTGCGTCCTAAGGAGAAGGTGTGGGTGCATCTGAATGTGCGCAATCTACAGAACCTGAAGTTCTGCATTTCCCGTCTCAACATCACGGCTGATAATAATTATGATGCCCAGAATGAGGCTACCTATAAGATGCTTCTGAAGAAGACCACGAAGTTGCATCAGAAGGATTACAGCCGCAACTACTATGGTCGTCCGGATTATGAAGAAGTGAAGGATTCCATCGAAATCGGTGGCAATCTGCCGCTGGGTGCCTATCTGATGGAGGTTACTTCGGATAATACCGGCATCGCTCCGCAGCGCAAACTCTTCTATGTGAGCAATTTGGCGGTGATGATCCAGCAGTTGCCTGATGATAAGCATCGCTATGTAGTGGTGAATGCTACCGATGGCCAGCCTATTGCCGGGGCTAAGATTGAACTCTATGAAAAGGATTATGATGTGAAGACGGGCAAGCATAAGCGACTGGTTCATGCCCGCTTGACTACTGACAGCAATGGTGAGGCTTACTTCAAGAATGTGGATGGAGAGGTGTTGGTTTCCACTTCTGCAGATAAGTTTGCGCCAGCCAAATACATTTATCTCAGCCGTGACCGCTATTTCGAGCAGAAAGATGACAAGATAGCATATCAGCTGTTTACCGACCGCAGCATCTATCGACCGGGACAGAAGATGCATGCCACTGCCGTCTCCTTTATCGTGAAGAAGGGCTTGGATGCCAGCGTGCCGGGCAAGAGCAAGGAACTGAAGTTTATCCTGAGAGACGCTGAATGGAAGCAGGTGGCTGAGCAGAAGGCTACGACCGATGAATACGGTACGGCTTCGGTGGATTTCGAATTGCCGAAGGAGGGAAAGACGGGAATGTTTTCTATCTCCGTGAATGGTCAGGCAAGCGAATATATCAGAGTTGAGGAATACAAGCGTCCTACCTTCGAGATTACTTTCCCGAAGGTGAACGAGCGATATACCTGGGGCGATACCGTGGTGGTGAAAGCTTCAGCCAAGACCTATGCCGGTATACCTGTACAGGGTGCTAAGGTAGCGTATCAGGTGACTCGCAGAAACCAGCTCTGGTGGTGGGGCGCAGGCTCTGCCGGACAGTTGGTAAAGACAGACAGTTGCGTGACTCGTGAGGACGGAACCTTTGATGTGGAGATTCCGCTGGAGGCTTCCTTGTCAGGAAAAGACGAGGCGGATATGAGCGATTTCATGCGCCAAGCCCGTTTCTTCAACTTCGAGGTCTCAGCCATCGTTACCGACATCAGCGGCGAGAGCCACGAGGGCGTGATGAGTCTGCCTCTGGGCACCAAGCCAACCATCCTCACGGTGAATCTTCCTAAGCGTATCGAAACAGACAGTCTGAAGACGGTGACCTTCGCTTACCGCAATGCCAGTGGTATGCCGATTTCTAGTAGGTTGAAATATCGCATTGATGAAGGGGAATGGAAGGATGCCGAGGCGAATGCACCGGTTTCTATCAAGGAATATGCTTCTTCCTCTGCCTCTTCTTCCCTCGTTTGGAAATCTGGCGTTCATCAGCTGGAGGCAATCTGCGGAACAGATACCCTGCAGCAGAAGTTCACCCTTTTCAGCATGAAGGATACCCATCCGGTGGAGCCAACCACCGAATGGTATTATCAGACGGCGAAGACCTTCCCTCGTGATGGAAAGCCGGTATACGTGCAGGTGGGTTCTTCTGAAAACGGAGCGCACATCGTTTATTCCATCATCGCCGGCAACAAACTGCTGGAGAAAGGTGCCTGGGAGTTGGGCGACAGTATCGTGACCCTGCCATTCACCTACAAGGAGGAATATGCGTCGGGCGTGGTCATCAACTATAGTTTCGTGAAGAACGGAGAATGCTATGCCCGAACCATCAATATCGCCCGTCCTCTGCCGGAGAAGAAGCTGAACATCGCCTGGAAGACTTTCCGTGACCGTCTCACTCCGGGACAGAAGGAGAAGTGGACCTTGCAGATTACCACTCCTGACGGCAAGCCTGCCAAGGCACAGCTGATGAGCGTACTCTATGACAAGTCGCTCGACCAGTTGGCTGAGCATAGCTGGAAAATGTCGCTGGGATTAAGCCAGTGGTTGCCAAGCTGCTATTGGAAGAGTAATCTGAAGTATTATAAGATGGATTTGTTGGGTGTTTATCCTACTAAATATTTCGACCAGAAACAACTGGATGTAGATAAGTTTGATGGCAAATATTTTAGCTATTATGCTTATATGGAAGCGGTGGAACGTTCTTATTTTGCAACCGTTGAGGCTGTTCGTATACAGAAAGACGAGCTGGTTCGAGATGAGGCGAAAGTCATGAGAATTCGTGGCTCTAAGATGACCCGTTTCGGAGCTGCTTCTTCGAAACCTTTGCTTTCTGAGATGGACTTGGCTTTACAGAACAAAATGGTGATGCTTGAAGAATTTGGTGGTGGAGGATCTAATAAGGTTCTTTCTTCTGCCGATGAAGCGGCACTCAACCATGTTCAGGTGCGTGAAAACCTGAACGAGACCGCCTTCTTCTATCCTGCCTTGGAGAGCGACAATCAGGGCAATGTGGCTATCAACTTTACCCTGCCGGAAAGCGTGACTACTTGGAAGTTCATGGGCTTGGCTCATGACAAGGAGATGCGCAATGGTTTGCTGGTGGATGAGGCTGTGGCTCAGAAGACCGTGATGGTGCAGCCAAACATGCCTCGCTTCCTTCGTGAGGGCGATAAGAGCACCATCGTGGTGAAACTCTTCAATACTTCCGACAAGAAGGTGAGCGGCAACGCCCGTATGCAGATTCTCGACCCGGAGACCAACAAGGTGGTTTGGCAGAAGACACAGAACTACAGCATTGATGCCGAGGGCTCTGCTACCATCTCCTTTGATGTCCAGGGACTGAAAGAGGGTGTATATATTAATAAGGTGGTGGCTGCCGGAAACGGGTACAGCGATGGTGAACAGCACTATCTGCCGGTTTTGAGCAACCGTGAACTCGTGGTGAACACTCTGCCTATCACCCTGCATCAGAAGGGTGAGCAGAGCTTCGACCTGAGCAAACTCTTCCTGAACAAGGAGGGCAAACAGGCGAAGGGCGCTGAAGATGCAAAGGTAACCATCGAGTACACCAATAATCCAAGTTGGCTGATGGTGAAGGCGCTGCCTGCCATCAGCAATCCGGATGAGGAGGATGCCATCTCGCTGATGTCTGCCATCTACGCCAATACCATCACCACCCATATCCAGAAGACTCTCTCTTTGGAAAAACTTTCTCAGGAGACCATTCGTCTGCAGAATCAGGTGGAGAAACTGAAGAAATTGCAGAATGCTGACGGTTCCTTCTCCTGGTGGAAGGGCATGAAGGGCAGCCGGTATATGACTACATCGGTAGCCGAAATGATGGTTCGGTTGAATGCCATTGCTGGTGTGCAGAAATCAACCGCCCGGATGCTGACCTCGGCTCTGAACTATCTCTCTCTGCAGACTGCTCAGGAGGTAAGAGAGATGAAGAAGCAGGAGGAGAAAAAGCAGAAGGTGAATCCTAGCGAACAGGCGCTGCATTATCTCTACATCCTTTCGATGGATGGCAGAAAGATGAAGCAGAATCTGGAAGCTGACAAGGCTTATCTCCTGGACAAGATGTCGAAGATGACCGATGATTTCACCATCTATGGCAAGGCGCGTGCTGCTGTGGTACTCGCCAGAAACAGCCAGCAGAATGCTGCCTACCGCGAGAAGGCTGGCGAATATCTGCAGAGCGTGAACGAATATGCCGTTTACCGCGAGGAGATGGGTCGCTACTACGATACCCGCAAGGCACTCTACAGCTGGAGAAACTATAAGATTCCTACCCAGGTATCTGTGATAGAGGCGCTGCAGATGCTGAAGCCGAACGACAAGCAGACCATCGAGGCACTGCAGCGTTGGCTCCTGATGTCGAAACGCACCCAGGTTTGGGATACGCCGGTGAACACCGTAGATGCTGTCTATGCCTTTATGAAGGGCAATGAGAGCAACTGGAGCAGGAAGGCTGAGAATGCCGTGCTGAAACTGGATGGCAAGCTGCTGCCGATGCCGCAGGATTCCACTACTTTGGGCTATGTGAAGACCGGAAGACCGGGCAAGGCATCTAAGCTGAGCATCGACAAAAAGAGCGATTATACCAGCTGGGGTGCTGTCTATGCAGAGTTTAAGCAGCCTATCAGCGAAATCGGTTCTGCGGTATCGGGCATCAAGGTGCGCCGTGTCATCGTTCCAGCCGAATCTGAGAGCAAGGGCAAGGCGCAGGCGAAGGTAGGCGAGAAGGTGAAGGTTACGCTCATCATCACCGCCGACCGCGACTACGACTTTGTGCAGATTACGGATAAGCGTGCGGCATGTCTGGAACCGGTCAACCAGTTGAGCGGTTATCAGTGGGGCATAGGCTGCTATGTTTCTCCAAGAGATCATGCAACAAATTTCTATTTCAATCGTTTATCTAAAGGTAAGCACATCGTAGAAATGGAGTATTACGTGGATAGAAAGGGCGACTATCAGAGTGGAACTTGCACCGCTGAGTGTACCTACAGTCCGGAATTTGGTGGCCGCACAGAGACTTATGAATTGAAAGTTAATAATTGATAGTTAAAAGTTTATAGATTGATAATTAAGAATAGAATAGTATGAAACGAATGAATATATGGATACTATCAGCGCTGTTGGCGCTGCCGGCATCAGCACAGAAGATAACAACCCAGCACGAGGTGGTGGACTGCGGACAGGTGTTGTTCCGCAAGCCCGTAACTGCTGAGTTCGTGATGAAGAACGAAGGCCACAAGCCTTTGGTGATTAACAATATATTGAAGAGCTGCGGCTGTACATCTGTGGAATATCCTAAGAAGAGTATCGCAGCAGGCGAGACCTTCACAGTCAAAGCTGTTTACGACTCCAAGCAGATGGGTACCTTCATGAAGCAGATATGCCTCTACAGCAATGCCTCTGACGAACCTTTCATCGTCATGATGAGAGGCAAGGTGGTGGGCAGCGTGGTAGACTTCGCTGGTTCTTACGACCAGCTTCTGGGTGACATCAAGTCGGATGTCCAGGAAGTGGAGTTTGATGACGTAAACCGTGGCGACCGTCCGGTGCAGCGCATCCACATCTTCAATCCTACCGACCGTGTGATGGAACCGGTGGTGATGCATCTGCCTAATTATCTCCAGGCACAGGTATCTCCATCCAAGGTGGCTCCTCATCATTCTGCCGTCGTCGTATTGGGCTTGGATTCCAAGAAGCTGCGTGACCTGGGACTGAATCAGACTTCCATCTATCTGGGCGAGCGTCCTGGCGACAAGATTGCCCCAGAGAAGGAAATCGTGGTTTCTGCTGTCCTCCTTCCTGACTTTGACAAGTTGACAGCCGAGCAGAAGGCAAAGGCTCCGAAGTTGGAAATATCGGCAACGGAACTGAACCTCGGCAGCTTCAACGGCAAGAAGAAGCTGAAGGGACTTATCACCCTCACCAACAAGGGTAAGTCGGAACTCGACATCAGAAGCATGCAGATGTTTACCATGGGCTTGCAGGTAAGTTTGAAGAAGAGCAAGATCCAGCCGGGAGAAACCGTGAAGATGAAGGTGACGGCAGTGGCTGCCGAACTGAAGAATTCGCGTGTGAAGACCCCTCGTATCCTCATGATTACGAATGATCCTGACCAGGCAAAGGTGGTAGTGAAGATTAATGTACAATGAATAATGTACAATGAATAATTATACATTATAAATTATAAATTAAAAAAAGTGCAGATAGAAATAGATAACGGCAGTGGTTTCTGCTTTGGTGTGACCACTGCCATCAAGAAAGCTGAAGAAGAGTTGGAGAAAGGCAGTAAACTCTACTGCCTGGGAGATATCGTGCATAACGGTATGGAGGTGGAACGACTGCATGAAGCAGGACTCATCACCATCGACCACGAGCAGATGGAGGAACTGCATGGCGTGAAGGTATTGCTTCGTGCCCATGGAGAACCACCTGAGACCTATGCCCTTGCCGAGCGCAACAACATTGAAATCATTGATGCCACCTGCCCTGTGGTACTGCAGTTGCAGCGACGCATCAAGAAGCAGTATGTCAACAATCCGGAGGCGCAGATTGTCATCTTCGGAAAGAAGGGACATGCCGAAGTTCTGGGTTTGGTAGGACAGACCGAGAGTCACGCGCTCGTGGTAGAGAAGCTGGAGGATGTGGAACATCTGAGGGAGATAGGAAGGCTGGATTTCTCCAAGGACATCTATCTCTATTCTCAGACCACCAAGAGCCTGGAAGAGTTCCATCGCATCATCGAATACTGCCAGGCGCATATCGTGGAAGGTGCTACCTTCAAGAGCTTTGACACCATCTGCCGACAGGTGGCTAACCGCATGCCGAATATCGCCATCTTTGCCAGCAGGCATGATGTGGTGCTCTTCGTGAGCGGCAGAAAGAGTAGCAACGGTAAGGTACTCTTCAAGGAATGCAAGAGCGTGAATGACAACAGCTATCAGATAGAGAGTGCTGACGAAATAGACATGGCATGGTTCCAGGGCGTCAATACTGTTGGCATCTGTGGTGCCACAAGTACTCCCAAATGGCTGATGGAAGAATGTAAGGAAAAGATTATCAATGAATTCAAGGGGTAATCTCTTTGAATTCAGGGGTAATCTCTTGGAATTCTGGAATGTATAAAAACAAAACAAGTGGTAAATCTTCTCCCGAAGACTTACCACCTTCAAAAAACAGTAATTAACTCAAAATTTATAATCTATATCATTACTACCTTTAAATAGTGTTGCAAAGATAATAAATCATTGCTTTTTTTGCAAGGTAGTGTCAATGAATAATTCTATTTTCTCGTTAAATTATTCTATTTTAACTAATTTTTGCAAACGCCTATGCCTTGATGGCTTTCTGATACTGTTCCATGAGCCATGCCTTCTGCTGAGGGATGGTCAGCTGGCTGTTGTCGAGAACGATGGCATCTTCTGCCTGGCGCAGCGGAGAAGTCTCTCGATGGGTATCGATGTAGTCGCGCTCTTCTACGTTCTTCAGGATGTCCTCGAAATCAGCTGGCATTCCCTTCTCCTGCAGCTCATCATATCGGCGCTGTGCTCTCACCTGGGAGCTGGCGGTGACGAATATCTTGAGTTCTGCGTCAGGGAAAACGGTGGTGCCGATGTCGCGGCCGTCCATCACGATGCCCTTGTCTTCACCCATCTTCTTCTGCTGTGCCACCAAAGCCTCTCTGACGAATGGGATGGCGGCAATCGGACTCACGTGGCTGGAAACCTCCAATGAGCGAATCTCCTTCTCTACGAGTTCGCCATTGAGATAACAGTCCGGGCGACCGGTAGCTTCATTAAACTTGAACGAGATGTGGATTTCAGGCATCTTCTTCTCCAGCTCATCTACCTTGACATTGCCCTCTGCATCAAATAGCTTGTTTCTCAAGGCGTAGAGCGTAACAGAACGGTACATGGCGCCTGTATCTACATACACATATCCAATCTCCTTGGCAAGGTCCTTAGCCATGGTACTCTTGCCACATGATGAATAACCATCAATTGCTATTGTTATCTTCTTCATATTTCGAACTGATTTATAATTTATAATTTACAATTTATAATTCACACTCAGCACCAGACTGTTGCTGCTGACGTGATATTTGCCATAGGCCACATTCAGCTGGAAGCGCTCCAGGTTGATGCCTCCACCGAATGACCATCCGGCTCCATGACTGCTCTCCTCGTTCTCCTCGCCTGTAGAAATCGTCATCTCGTCAGCACGGCGGGCATTATATCCTGCTCCCAGCCACAGACTCTCGCCCAGGAGGAGTTCTGCTCCTACCACAAGATGGTTTTTCAGTCCGCTGTCCCAATGGTTCAGATTCACCAGGGTGGCAGAAATGCGGAACGGGGTGTTCTCAAACCGTTTGGTGGCTCCCACCTGCAGGTCTATCGGCATCTTCTCATATTCCTCATCATACGCCTTGAGCTGTCCACCCAGGTTCTTGGCAACGGCAGAGATAGAAAGGTCCTGCTCTGGGTCGTAATAGTTCAAACCCAGGTCTACGCCCATGGCGATGGAGTTGTAATCACCGATATAGGAGGTGATGAATCTGGCAGAGATACCACCTGCGAGATTCTGGGCAAGCATATAGGAGAAATGGCCCGCAAGCGCAATGTCCTTTGCCGAGAATTCGCCCATCTCGATGTTGTTCTCATCCGTCTGTTTCATCTTGCCATAGTCGATGTATTGAGCCGACACCGCCCATGATGCCTTTTCCTTCACGATGCGGTTGAAGGAAGCCGATGCCACGTTCACCCCCGACATGTAATTCATGTAGTTGAGGTTGATGGTCTTATCGCTCACCGACGACAGCAGCGCCGGATTATGGAATACGAGGGCTTCATCATCTTCTATCAAGGTGATGTTATCGCCTCCGAGGGCTGCGGCATGTGCACTGACCGGTAAGCGCAGAAAGTTATAACTCGTTTGGCTCTCCTGAGCGTTCATAAAAGCCGCAAAAAGCGTCAATACGAGGGAAAAAACTATTTTTTTCATTTAAATTCTATAAATCTTTGGCAAAGATACAGCTTTTTTCAAGAATATACAGTAAATTTGCATTGTTTTCGTAGAAAAGAACGGAATTGATAGTGAAATATTGCAGTTTCTGCTCCTAAAAATGGGGAAGTGGGGCTGCAGACTAGATAGAAATAGAAGAATGTTGGAAATTAAAAAATCGAAGAAAGTACAGTTGGACGACAAGCGGGTCACCTTTTTCCTGCTTGGGCTTCTTCTGGCTTTTACCTTCCTCTTCGTGGCACTTCAATATCAGAAGGGACCTCAGGGAGGAGATGACTGGGCTGAGAACTTTGAGGATCTGGCACAAGACCTGGATATGCAGACACCACCCGACCAGAAGGACATGGTGAGTGCTGAGGCGATGTCGAAGGCACCTGCATCAGAAGCCATCACGCAGGAGGTGAAACCTACCGAACAGCAGATGGTGAAATCGCCCGATAAACTCAGTACCACTACCAGCAAACTGGTTATCGGTGACGGTACGGGAGCGGTGGAAGGTGCCGATGTGAAGGAAGCTGCACCTGAGACTGCGATTGATAATTCTGACAATACGCCAGAAGAACCCATCAAATTTACAGTGGTGCAGAAAATTCCGGAATTTCCGGGCGGATGGTCGGCATTCATGCAATGGCTCACCAAGAACCTGAAATATCCTTCTGCTGCGCAGAAAAACAAGGTGCAGGGAACCGTTGTCATCACCTTCATCGTGAACAAGGACGGCAGTATAGCAGATACGAGAGTAAGCACTTCGGTAGATCCGGTGCTCGATGCTGAGGCTCTCAGGGTGATGAAGATGATGCCGAAATGGAAACCGGGAATGGATAGAAACAAGGTATGCCGTACCATGATTGCCGTTCCGGTGGTATTCCAGTTATAGGATTATAAATTATTTTGTAAATTATTCATTATAAATTGTTCATTATAAATTATACATTATTATGAAGACAGCTGATGAAATTTTAAACATGGTGAACGAGTTCTTGGAGAACTTGCCATACGACCGTAAACCATATTCGCTATATGAGCCGATAAAGTATGTGCTCTCTATGGGGGGCAAGCGCATCCGTCCAACCCTGATGCTCCTGGGTTACAACATCTTCAAGAACGACCCGGAGAAAATCCTGATGAATGCCATCGCCCTGGAGACTTATCACAACTATACCTTGCTCCATGATGACCTGATGGACAATGCCGACCTGCGCCGTGGTCACGAGACCGTTCACAAGAAGTGGGATGCCAATACAGCCATCCTCTCGGGCGACAGCATGCTGGTTCTTGCCTATGAGCGCATGGCACAGTGTGACGAAAAGCATCTTGCCAAGGTGTTGAAACTCTTCACCACCACCGCTCTCGAAATAGGAGAGGGACAGCAGTATGATATGGAGTTTGAGACACGCAACGATGTGAAGGAAGAGGAGTATATCGAGATGATCCGTCTCAAGACCAGCGTACTCCTGGCTTGTGCTCTGAAGATTGGTGCTGTTCTGGCTGATGCTTCTGAGGAAGATGCCGAGAACCTGTATAAGTTTGGTGAGCAGATTGGCCTGGCTTTCCAGTTGCAGGATGATTTCCTCGATGTCTATGGCGATACCAAGGTGTTCGGTAAGGAGATTGGTGGCGATATCACTTCCAACAAGAAGACCTTCATGCTCATCAATGCCTTCAACCATGCCAACGACGCTCAGCGTGCAGAACTCCAGAAGTGGGTGGATGCCAAGGAGTTCGACCGCAAGGAAAAGGTAGCTGCCGTTACCCGTCTTTACAACGAGATTGGTATTGACAAGATGGCTCAGGACAAGATAGCTTATTACTTCGAGCAGAGCAGGAAGTATCTGGATGCAGTGAATGTGCCTGCTGAGCGCAAGGAGGAGTTGGCAAAGTATGCACAGAAAATGATGAAGCGCCAGTACTAATCATTTAGTTCAAAATTCAATGTTCAAAGTAATAGATACGCATACGCATTTTGATGCGGAGGAATTTGATGAGGATAGGGCGGAGGCTTTCGCTCGTGCCAGTGAAGCGGGGGTAGGCAAGGTGTTCTTGCCTGCCATCGACTTGAAGACCACGCACGCAGTCCTGGCTTTGAGCCGGGAATATCCGGGCTACGCCTATCCCATGATTGGCTTGCACCCTGAAGAGGTGAAGGAAGACTGGAAGGAGCAGCTGGCAGAACTCCGGAAGATGCAATTTTCCGACTTTATCGCCATTGGCGAAATCGGATTGGATTACTATTGGAGCCGTGAGTTCGAACATGAGCAGCTGGAGGCGTTCGAAGAGCAGGTGAAGTGGTCGGTAGATACCCGCTTGCCATTGATGATTCATTGCCGCAAGGCGCAGAACGAGATGGTACATCTGCTCAGACAGTATCAGAAAGACCTTCCGGGCGGCGTGTTCCATTGCTTTACCGGCAATCAGAAGGAAGCCGAAGAGCTCCTCTCGTTCGACAACTTCGTGCTGGGCATCGGTGGAGTCTCTACCTTCAAGAGCAGTCATCTGCGTGAAGACCTTCCAGCCGTGGTTCCGATGAACCGCATTGTTTTGGAAACCGACTCTCCATACATGGCTCCCGTTCCATATCGCGGAAAGCGCAATGAGAGCGCCTTCGTAGTAGAAGTTCTTAAAACCTTGGCGAAAGCCTACAACGTGAGCGAAGAAGAGTTTGCCAAGCAAACCAATGAAACCGTGGAAAGAGTATTCCACTTGAAATAAATAAACTTTAATAAATATAAATCCTAAACCAACTATTCATTATGACTAGAAAAATGTTGATGGCAGCCCTCCTGATGGCTGCATTTGCACAGGGCACTCAGGCACAAGACCTGAGCGGCCAGCGTTCTGAAAAGCAGGACGTAAACATGATTCCGGGTAAGAAACTGGATCATCACGGACTCATCGTGAGCCCTACACCACATCTCCTGAATGTGGATGCTGCTAACCGACTCGACCTGCAGAAAGGTGTCAAGGTGATTGACAAGAAAGGTAAGTTTGCTGATGATGTGAAGTTCCTGACCGCTAACGCCAAGGGCATTCGCCTGACCATCGATTTCGGTGAGAAACTTGCAGCTAAAGCAGGAGTGAAGCCTGTATCGGGTGCTTACAGCCTGAAGGCAGATGCCAAGGGTATCCAGATTGTGGGATACGATGAGCGTGGCGCTTTCTATGGCTTGCAGACCTTGCGTCAGATTGTAAACAGCGAGATGGCAAAGGGCCAGATGCCTTATACCACTTGCAACGACTACCCTGATCTTCCAAACCGTGGTGTGGTAGAGGGCTTCTATGGTGAGCCTTGGTCTCATCAGGTGCGTCTTTCCCTCATTGATTATTATGGAAAGAACAAGATGAACACCTATCTCTATGGTCCAAAGGATGATCCTTATCACAGCTGCCCTAACTGGCGCTTGCCTTATCCTGAGAAAGAGGCTAAGAACATCAGCGAACTCG
>ERZ779669.849-NODE-849-length-16475-cov-9.812546_pt1 | contig 16475 bp, 12 predicted proteins | sample MGYA00511372_ERZ779669 | MGnify/ENA primary metagenome ERZ779669 (study PRJEB29588, sample SAMEA1967891) | human gut metagenome | biome: human gut; feature: human-associated habitat; material: faeces | place: Denmark | collected 2008/2010 ... | reverse complement strand
CCGGGTTGAACTGCGTCTCGAGCTGCCAATAGTGGCTGAAAGCCGGGGCGTATTGCGCACGCGCCGTCCCCGCCGCCGCGCTCAGCACGAGGCAGACAATCAGGCGGAAGAGCCTGCGCGGGCAGGCAGCCGCCCAGCGGCGTTCGGACAGTAAAGCCATGTCTAGACTAACGGGGTGGAAAATCTTTTTATTGTGCCAGAATGACAAAAAAGCGGAGAGGGACACACCGCCTCACGGACTGCGGCGCCCGGATGAGGCGCGCCCTCCCGTTGAACCGCCGGCCCTTTCCCGCCGGCCTGCGAGGCGCCAAAGCCCGCCCCGGTTGACGCCGGTCTTCTTTCGCGATTACCAGCAACATCCGTTCATACCCTGCGGATTCGGAGGCAGACGCTTCGCCATGGGAATGCGGGAAACGCCGTAAGCGCCGCCCCGTCACCACGTGAATTGTCGATCAAACAGCCTGTTTATAGAGGCAAAAGTACGAAGAAGATAGGGAAGCACAAAGCCTTTCGCCGATTGCTTGAAGATATCCGCAATCAAAATCGCACATTCACAGTCACTGCGACCGTCCCGCTTCCCCGAAGAGCAGTGCACAGGGGCGGCACGCCGTTTTCGCAGGGGGCGCGCGAAAGGTCAGCAACGTGCGCCCCGAACCTCCGCACCTACACGTTCCGACGGTTTGGCCGCAAAAAGAAGAGGTCGGCCGTTTGCGGACCAACCTCTTCCGTTAAGCGTTACAGCGCGATCTGAGCGTTTCTCCTCTTTCTACCTGCCGCCATCCCGGAGGCCAGCGTCAGGCCAAGGCGGGAAGAGCTGCAATCAAAGTTTATGTATCTCATTGTCTAACGGCACGTCGATGGTGCCGCTGATCGTTATGATTTCTCTGTCGTTATAATGATTGAAATAATCATTGGAATCCACAAACTTACAGTTGGTAAGCCGCAACCTTATGCGCTCGCCCGTGTATTCCTCAACAACCATGCTGCCGCCTTTCATCATATAACCTGAATAAATGTTCGATGAAAGCGACAGAGACTTCGGGTCATCTATCCTTAGGCCAAACACTATACTAGTAAGAGGATCATCAGGATGAAAACTGTCATCGCCCCACAAGGCCTCTTCTTCACACAGGTCCATCCCTTCGTGAAGCGAAATATGAAAGCCATCGTAGGGGATAGACCACTCTAAGGGAATAAACAGCATAAAGTAATCTTCCATCAACCCCCTATAAATCGTAATGTGCAACATCTTATCATATACTGGATCTTCTTTGGAAAATCCAGACATTGTCCACAGCGTGCCGCTGTTGGCGAACTTCGCACCATTGAAAGTGAGATTGTAATTCGCATCAGTGCTCACCACGCCGGGATCACCTGCCGGATCGTCGTCTTCGCTGCAAGAAACGAACGCAAAGGAAGAAAGGGCCATCAGGGCCGCTAAGAAAGGATACAGATACTTTTTCATGGCTAAGGTGTTTAACTGTTAGTAATTATTCTTTGGTCTCAGAATTTGTATTTTGCCCCTATGCCCACTACGAATTGCGAATAACCGCTCGTAATGACTTCGTATCGCAACTCCAAACCCATCGCGATGCGGCTCGTGATGTCATACTCAGCGCCTGCGCCGAAATTGAATTTGAAACATGAGGCCGTCTCGTGCTTCGTCTCGAAGTCATCCCCCACCGTCTCATACCGGCACATGTCAAAGCCAATGCCGACCAAGGGGTAGACGTTAAACTTCGGCACGATATTAAACACATAATGGGCGTTGGCCGTGATATCCAGCATCCCCGAACCGCCAAAATAGTAGGTGAGTGAGGGTTCAATGCGGATGGCATCCGTTATCCCGTACTGGAACTTTGCCCCCAATCCCACATTTTTCGCCGTCGTACCGAAATTCAAATTGATTCCCGCCGACTTGTCTCCTTTTTGGGCGAACACGCACACGCTACTCGTCGCAAGAATAGCAAGCATCAACATCTTTTTCATTTCTCGTTCTCGTTGTGCACCTGTGGCCCTGCGATGCGGTTCCTTTTATCGTACGTTTTGTGTTGGAAGACATAAAAGAAAGAAAGCGAGGCCGCCATTCTGCCTCATCTACTGCGTAGGGTTGGACTCCCTGTAATATGGATAAGGAGAACGGACAGCCCCACTTGGATGTATTTCGCGTTATATATACGAATACATACCAAGAGAGCGTCCTTCCCACATATTCCGATATTACTTTTGTAAAGTGTCCAATTTTACGCAGTCGGAATAAGCGAAAATGCGCTTTCTACCAATATGTCCGCACACTAACTCCTAATGTGCGTTCCAAAGGTAGGCATTTTCTCTGGAAGAACGCTCATTTTCCTAAAATAATTTTTCTATTTGCTAAAATCAAGCAAAGGCGCATCCACACGGTGCGGGAGCAAACCCTCTTCTTTGGACTTACAATGCACAGATAACTTTCACCAGATGACCAAAGCACACGCAAATATACAACGAAAGTGAGGATTTCTGTTGTCCCCACTTTCGTTGATTTTCAGCTTGTTGCTCAATTGCTTACGCCAACCTCCGGCTTAATACTCGTCCTCGTTGAAGAATTGACCATGCATTAAATATCAAACAGTTAGTCAAACAATAATGAATTTTGCACAAGCAAACCACGCTATCTGAGACGGTCTGGGGCGATGGGAGGGATGGGTGGACAAACAAATCAAATCAGTCCTCATACTGGTATATACAAACTATCATCAAAACCTTCAAGATCCTATCAAAAATAACTTTGAATTTGACATTGTCACAATAAATTCAACAACTCGTATACTCCCATTCTTTATCTGGATAAATGCATTGACTTCTGCATCGAAAAGTAAGTCAAGAAATTTTATTGAAAGTGTCTATGAAATCTGTTGAAATGTATTCAGGATATTCCATTATCACCTTATCTAAAACATAAGTTTTCATAATGCTTTCATCATTTTTTCCCTTTTTTACTGCATTTAACTGGGGCCATTTATTCATTATCTTTTCTTCAAGCAAGTGCCCTTGGATTTTAAAATAATCTACTGATACCAAAAATGCTTCACCGCCAATAGTTGAGTATGATATTTTATTATCGCTATCCAACCCTAACTCAATAGAAATATAGTTAATAATCTGTTGAACTTTCTCTTGAGATAGTTGACCAAGTTTTGTGAATGTATAATTACCTATTCCCAAATCTTCTGTTTTAATCAAACCCTCCCTAACAAGAAGAAAATACACATAAATAGGGTCAAATACATAGCTGTCAATTGCATAACGCTTTTTCCCTCCAATAACGAAAATAAACGCATCGTCATCATTTGTATTGTCATAATCCACAAGTCCATAAATAGAATCATTTCCCATTTCACGTAATAACTGTACTATACGTTTCACGTCATCACAGTTACATCCATTACGTGTATGTGGCGGTAAAAATTGAAACTTTATTTTAAAATCAGGCAAAAGACGAACGATACGTTCATAATACAAAACATCGTTCTGATTCTCAACAAATATTTGACGCCGAGGATCTGTAGAAATTCTAAGGTTATCTAAATCTGTCGTAAGGAGATTTAAAGCTTGTTTCTTAGTAACTTTAATTGGCTTACCTAATTCCCGATCCATTTTAAATATTGAATCCTCCGGAGATAAAGCTACTGTTGTTGGGTTATGAGTAGTAATTATAACTTTTACATTAGCTTCTTTTACAATAGATTCATATATTGCAGAAAGCAATACTTTTGAATATTCTGGATGAAGTGGAGCATCAGGTTCATCTAATAATAAAATATGAGGTTTATGATTATGCTCGGTTGTATTGTAAATAGCTAATGCTAATGACATCAATACTTTTTCACCTGTAGATAAATCATTAACTGCAATATTAATACCGCGTTCTGGGTCTGTAAGAATCAAATGAAAATCAGCTTCACGGTCTTGTCCTTCGGGATTATTTACACGATATGGCAAAGAAGCCTTTGCCAACATAGAGTTAATCAAATCCCATGGTTTTGGCCCATATGTCTCTCTAAATTGCTCGTTCGATAACACTATGTATTTATCACCAAATTTCTCATTGCGGAAAACCTTATATTGATTATCTTCCAGCCGTGCATGATAGAGCTTAAAAATTGAAGCAAATTGACTAGAAAAAAGTTCCGAAGTGGACATTTCAGAGACATCATAGAAGGCATTGAAATCATCTTCTGTAATAGCATCTATAGATCCACACCGTTGAATAAGTCGTTTTAGAACTGAATGAATAGGATGATCATTTCGATGCAAAAAAGAAAAAACAGTTCTTCCAAGACGTTTATTTTGTTCTATATTTTGATTATATTGTTGAATAGCAGAATATATTTTATTCCACTCATTCTTTCTTCCATTAGTTAATTCCAAATATTGACAATCAGATTGAACATTTGGATTTAATCCATTAAATGGAATATACTTAATTATAGAAAGTTCATCTTTACTATTTTCGAGTTTATCACAAACAGTTGAATATTCTTTGTTAGCTATTGCTTGTAATAAATGACTTTTCCCACTTCCATTTTTCCCTGTTAATACACAAAAGTTTGGCAACTCAAAATCAATAGGATTAATAGATTTATATTGCTTTAAAATTCTAATTTCCATATATAGTCTAAATTCATATTTTACAATTAATGATTTATCATCGTAATGTAAAATTCTACGACAAATACAAAATTAACAAAAAGTATTGGGAGATTCTGTATGTGGTGTATTAAAGTTCTGTAATCCTTCAATTTTTCAAGTCAATTTCTTATCTTATGTGAATCTGTGTCAAGGCTATATGAAGGTATATGCAAATCCGCTTTATAAAATAATGCTCCGTTACTCATCATCAATAACTTATATCATTTAACAATATTAATTTACTTCTTATATTTAACACTTGATTCTGCCACCAACTGATATTTTTCTTCTATAACCTCATAAGGCTTTATCCTCCTATCATTTAAGAAAATATGACAAAGTGTATAAACTAATGCTTCCAAGGTCTGCTGACGGACTTTCGGCTTCAACTGGCATTCCCAAACCGTGATGCAATGCCAGCCCATTGAGGCAAGTGTCCTTTGTTCTTCCTTGTCTCTGGTTCTATTCCGCTCTATCTTATTCTTCCAGAATTCCGTATTGGTTTTGGGCAGGACATAATACTTGCACCCTTGATGCCCGTGCCAAAAACAGCCGTTCACGAAGATGACCGTCCGATACTTCCGGAGTACAAGATCCGGATGCCCGGGAAGCCTTGGATCATTCAACCTATAGCGAAACCCACGACTGAACAAAAACTTCCTTACCAGCAATTCCGGCTTCGTATCCCGTCCTTTTATTGCTGACATACAACGGTGCCTCTGTTCTTGCGTGAGCTTGTCCATATCATTCAATCAGATTCTTTCAAAGAAATCCTCGTAATCACCGTCTATTATTTTCCACTTTCCATTCTTTCGGCCACCTTCTCTGACAATGAACTTCATATCTGTCATTCTTTTGAGATATTTACGCACCTGTCGGTCAGAAACACCGATATTCGTAGCCATTTCAGCAATTGTGATTCCCGGATTAGAGGAAATCATTTTGTAAATCATACGCTGTGCTTTTAGGAACTCTTTCCGGAACTTGTTATCCTCTTTTAGGAACTCCTTTTCTGTTCCGCTAACTTCTTTTAGGAACTCTTTTTCACTCATTACGCCATCACTTCCAAAATTCAAGTTCCATAGTATCACATGAAACTCTGATGCATTTGACTGAAATTCAGGAGCGTGATAATCGGGCAGGAATTCAAACCTCTTATAGGAATCTATTATCTTCTTCATTCCGCTGCCTCGCCGTTCCATAAGCCCCAGCCGGCTGAAGAAATCAGCCAATAACGGATTCCGTCTTTTGGATGGTACTGTAAGAGGATTCAGCTGCTGAATAAGCCTGCCGTCCATCATACCTCCGGGAGAGTATATCTCCATCCTATCATCGTACATGTCAATATGTATCTCGCTTCCCATCTGCATATAATCACGGTGGATGATTGCATTGGCTATCGCTTCCGTTACGGCACGTTCGGGATAGTCCGGCAATTCTTCGCGGTGATCACTTTCTTTCCACCATTTCTTCCTTGAATTATTCCGCACAAAAGACACGGCATCCTGCAATTGTCCGATTACGCACCCCTCCAGCTCAACATCATCTATCGCTTCACCCAAGCCGCTGGTCATATCCAGCCCGTTCCATCGGGTACAGAATATACGAGATTGTCTTATAGGGGATTCGTCCGCTAACAATGCGCCGGCATTTGTCAGATTGCCGTTTTCATCAACGATACCCCATGATACAAACTCGCTGTCTTCAAACGAGCGTTGCAGCCTTTTGTAATGGACAGACTTGAGTTTGGTAAAAGCCATATCCTCGAATCTGTAATTTGAAGGCAAACTGTCATATGTTCTGCCGGCACCTTTCAGAACGAGACTTTTCAATTGAATGCGATCCGCAACGACAGACTCATTACCGATACGGACGAAAGCGAGGCGCTGCTTGTCACCGATATAATAATATGGTGTCTCTTGTCCAGGATAAACATGCAATAGCACTAACTTCTTTCCGTCCGTTTCTTTGAATTCGAGCCTGACTACTGGTACAGGGTCAAGCTTATTTTTTATCTCCTCACTGATTTTCTCTGCATCGCTTTCTGCATCCACCAGCCCAACAATTTGGCCATCATCACTGATGCCGAATATCAGTACACCACCTTCGCCATTAGCAAAGGCAGAGACACTCTTAAGCCAACTTTTAGGTCGCTTGATCTCAAGCATTTGTTTCTTGTCGTAGGCGGATGCTTCGCCGATTAATGACTTAATATCTAATCCCATAATAATCCTCATTTTAATTTTTCTATTAAATGCAGATTTCATTAGATGAAATATCTGTAATCATATGTCCTACCATCATAATGACCCAATAAGTTTCCAACTTGTGCCAATGTATTGGATGTATCAATTGTAGCTGGAAATTTCGTGTAAAAATTAAATGAATTCCAATTCATTTTTGTAAAGCCAAGAATCTCTCTTGCTATTGTCAGCATTGAACCGTTACCATGATATTTGATTATCCTCAGCGGTGAAGGTATGCCCCGTCCTCCTGGGAAGTAACTTCTATTAGGCTTTACTGAATCAATAGTTCCGTGTGTCCATAACAAACATTCATATTGGGAAACAGCAAAACAAATTCCTCTCATAACCGGGAAATGGGCATTGATTGGATGTCCATACTGTAGATATTGGTCAATGCATTTTATACTATCCTCCATCCTTATCGTCACCAAATCAACATTTTTTATTCCAGCATGAGACAAAGCATCGGTTATACCTTTAATTTCATCTTTTTTAAACGGTGTCCTCTTATGAATAACCACCCTTTGAGGCATCCTATCCATAGATTTCACAAATAATTCTTGAACATTAATACCTAATTTATATGCTTCCTCATAAGACAGGTAAGGATTATTTTTCCTATCTATAATAGGATTGTCTATTTTAGATAATTTGTATCTCAAGCCTTGACCTTTTGAATTATAGATATGGCTACATCCTACAACAATATTCGTTTTGCCATTTGCTTCCTTTTTGACACTATACCCAATACCGGCGTAGGCTGTATCTGCATCTAAATCTGATAGAGCCCATGGTGTACGCATTGACTTGACAAATAAAGCTAATGAAAGCCACCAATAAATTTGATTTTTCATACGTGTATTGGAAATAGTCTTTTCCTCCACAAATTGAGTTGTAAATCCATTTTGAGATGCATACGCTTTTATATAGTTGTGCAAGTCAAACGTTTCACCATCCTTCTTGAAAGAACGATGCTGTTCCCATATCTTTGGGATAAAAATGACAATGATAATATCTGGGTTGTTATTGGCTAACTTATGAGCAAACTTGCATATATTTTGTGCCAATTTTATAGAATCATGCTGTGTATCATTACATTTTATCCACAAGTTGGAATTTGTCGCTGGTATATCAAGAGAACTAGAATAAATTTGTTCAAAACCTATATACGGTTGTACATAATCTGTCGATGCAACAGGAACACTTCCATTTAACCCATTGAGAAAGTCCTTAAACTGCAATGTGTAAGAATTAGGGCATATAATCCCAAGCTTGACATTGGTCTTGAAATTTGTATGGAATTCATAGTCATATGGGCTATTTTGAAGCAATCCTCTCATAGGATTTGGATCTCGAATCACTGTCTTGGATATTTTATTCCAAAAATCAAGCTTAGGTTCAAGTATATAGATCCCTGAATATATTATTTTTTCATCCGTAAACTGAGTCTGTGGTATAACCCCTTTTTCTGTATAGTCTACAGCGACTAATCCTCTGTTTTTACTTACTTTGTATTTAAAGTTATAGCCGCTGTTTAAAGGATAGTCAAAAACACGATTTTCCCCATTGAAAAGAGTTTGTTCCCATCTTGAAATAATATCATCATATTGGGTATTGCGTTTATTATCAAGATACTCAGACATTAGATTTTTCCGTTGCTCGTAAGTTATGTTCTCATCTTCAAAATATAAAGTTGGGACAACAGACATAAGGGCATAATCTTTATTATCCAAAAATATCATATCAATTTTAATGGCCTCATATACACCTTTATATTTCCCAAATGGGAAAGCCCTATCACAAATTAAGCGCTTGGAAACAACTGCTTGTTTCCCACAACAAGAGGAAATGCCACATATTAAGGTTTTTATCACAACCATTTTCAATGTGGGATTTTCTTTCAATTCATTTATAGACAACGGAAGTCTTGATATCTCCCCTTTTAGACAATCTGAAAACGCCAAATGAATTTGTTCTGAATATCCAAATGCGAAAATTTTCCCATTATATGGTACAGCAATAATATCCTTTCCTTTAATTCTGTTTTTGAGGAAATGCCATTGTGATTCATTATTGGGGAATGCAATCTCAAATACAAATATGTCATGGGGTACAACTATGGGATATAGATTTGTTTTTATACACCCACCAATATTTGCAGCAGATAGTTCAAATGGAGTAACAGGAAGAGCAGCATTCATATCCTCCAATATCTGATGAATTTCCTTGGATTTCTCTACATCATCATTGAAAGCTGATATAACAAGAGATATAATTGTTTTATCAAAACCGTCAGTCTCAACGAATACCGCATCTCTTCCGGCATTCCTAGCAGTTGCGAGCAAGGATTTTACATTGTCATTCATATAAGTGCCATACCCGCACCAATATAGACGTCCTGCCCCAGGTCGACTGAATGCTTCTGTTAATGATTTCATCAAAGACTGATCCCTTCCGCTATATCCGATTACAATCAAATGTCTGTCAACAAAATACTCTTTAAGTCTATTGGAAAACGTATCTTGTTGGGAATCTAATTCTTCGGCAGTATTTTTCAATGCCGAATATTTATAATCGCCATGTAAAGCAATATATAATAAGTCTTGTGTATTTTCCGACTGGTAAATTCTGTCGGGGTTGTCTAAATTTACATTGATTGGAGTTATATTCGCTTGATGAGCTGCTCTTTCAACAAGTCCATCAAAATTTGTTGTCCAAACAGATTTCAATACTCCATATTTATGGAGAAGGCACAAAAGTTTATAACCAATATTAGGAGATTTGTTCGAACATAAACTCTTAAAATACTTTGTTCTATCTCCAGGGAAAGGGAATGTGTTTTCCGCATAAAAAACATACTCCTCTTCCGATTTTTCTTTTGGATAACCTCCTTGTCCATCAATCCAAGCTTGAATCCTTTTCCTGCAATAGTCTGCATGTATATCAAGAAAAGATTCATATGTAGGATTGTTAGATATGTATATTAGCTTCTTCCAATCCCAAATACAATCTTCTGCAGACTGAACTCCTGATGAAATGGACGCACCTGCTCCTAACAAGAACGCAAACGAGCTATCTCTATTCTGTTTGAAAGACCTTAAAAAGGCATCAAAATCCATTTTAAGCTGGTTCTCTGTATGAACTGTAATTTCTTTCATATTCGTTGTTCATAAAGTTCCATCATTAGGTTATATGTTATCAACTCTCCTGGCTGCATCTTAATGCGATATATGGGAACCCGATCCTCTCCCAATGAGATAAAAGTGGACAGATTGAGTTTCAGACATGGTCTGCCGTTCTTTGTGCCAAAATATACTTTTCCCACTTTATAATAACCATCGATATCTCCACCGACCATAGGCAAGAAATATCTGATATCCATCACATTGATAGCAGTCGGGATTCTTTCCATTGTATAAGTCTTTGCCGTATGGCTGACGAAATCCGCATACTCCTCCACATCTGCCTTTCTGACTAAACCGGTCAGAATGTTCCTGCTCTCCGGTTTCGGTAGCTTGTTCAGCGTGCCCACTTTATCAATGCTTTCAACATGAAGTTCAGTATCAAGCATGAAAGGCTTGCTGACATAGAAATGCGTTTGCAGAATATCCAACAATTCGTTATTATTATCCACCTCACTTCTTATTGTTTCCCGTTTAACATGAAGGGTTGCCCACATATCGGTCTCTTCTTCTTTCATCAAAGCAAGCACCAGATAGTTGCTGTCTGTTTTCGGACGATAAAGCTTGCCGTTCAAACGCTGGAAGTTATCTTGAATGAACTGGTAACAATCCATACCCTCACGTGGCTGAATTGTCCTAAATGTATATAACTGGCTCAAAGTGCTTTGAATTCTACTTCTGAATTCTTTTCGGACATATTCACGCCATGCACTTTGCGCACTTTTATTGTCCCTGCCATACAACGAGACTATGTATAGAAAATTCACGTCATAATGGCACAGCAAAAGCGTATCACGGTCAAACAGGCGGTTTTCGAACTGACGGTTCAGCTGGACACCTTTCTCTTGCGTATTCAGTTCCTTGTCATCAAAGGAAAGGAATTTTGAACCACCATTCCGTCTGTCGGGAATTCTTGCGCTAATAAAGAAATTGGGTATCGGATTATATCCTTCTGTCAACGCATCTCTCAGTTGCGGCTGTTCTCCATTACCGTCACCCTCAAGAAAAAGGTTCATATTCCACTGGATGACATTTCTGGCGTATGTGTATTGCTTGTAAATGGATTTGTCGCCAAGTTGCGTCCGGTCATTCTTGGAACGCTTGTAATATTTGCTGTCTCCGATATAATAAGTCAGTTCTGACTGCATATCGGATTGCTCGATAAGTCCCTGCCCGATGAACATATGGTCAACAAGTTTCCCGTCTTTCTGTTCGGTAAGTTCCTTAGGTAAGTTCTGCTTGTCATTACCCCCGATAAGGGTATCAATCATTACTTCAAATATATGGTCGAAATCTTTGGCAAGCAGAAAGTCTTCAGACTGCCTATTCATCGCAATCTTATATTCCCTGTCAAAGAAAGCGTAGCACAAGTCCCATATCCGCAGAGCGGTGTCTGAGAAATACTTGTACTTGATCTGTTTCAGACGTCTGCATCCCATGTTTTTCTTGATATAGGCCCGTCTCAGTTTGTCGGGATTTATTAAATGATAATGGATATTGATGTCAAAAGAAAAACCATGCGTTTCTCGTATGTAGTTCAATATTGAAAAGTAGATGACAAGCAGTTCCTCGTCAAAATTAACCATCTTCTTTTTGTTAATGGGTTCAATATAGACTGGAATATCGCTTTGTATAAAAGCCTGCGACGATGTTATAGTCTTGGTCCAGTTGATTCTGTTATAACCGGAATGCACATTTTTTGCGATAAATGTAAAGTAGTCTTGATTGTTCCGATTGAAGTCACGTAGTGCGATTATTACATCCAGCAAAGTATTGTGCTTCTGTTTACGGCCTCTGCTTTCTGTCTGGTATTCCTTACTTTCAAGTATATTGTCATTATGTGTCTTCTTATATACACTGATAGTTCTGTAAACCCATATTGAAAGTGTGGAAAGAAACTCCTTGTATTCCTTGCACCCTTCTTCTGTGAACTTGGACCTTATTTTATCTGATTCAAAGTCTATGATTTCCTGCGGTGACGCACCGAATATCGTATCGTCACCGTTTTCTTCGTTCTGCTCACCGGTCAGTACCACTTTGGGCAGAAAGAAAACTACATCTTTTGCCGCTTTGCTATAACAATACCCTACATACCCAAAAGCGTATCTATTTTCCTTAGCAGGAACGGACACTACATCTTTGAGCACATCTCTGACGGTCAGTCCATCCCTGACCATATCATCCAAACTATACGGGTATCCTTCGATAAACAGCAGCATACTTACATTTTTTGAATATTAATCCCTCTATTCGGCTTATTTATCTTCCGTACTATTGTCAATAGGCTTCAACCCCAGTTTGTCCATCATTGAAACAATGAGCCGTTTACTGTCTTCATCATACAATTTGGAAAAGGAGAACTCCTCGTTTGTGGGGAATATGTCAGCATCACCGTCCTTGCAGACATCATTCCACAAATAGAACAATATCTTGTTTCTAAATAAGTCATAGGATATGACCTTTGCCGGCGGATTGACAAAATAATCACCAAGCATCTTGTCTTCAGAACCTGTGTCGTTCAAGATACGTGTATTGACTTCTTTTTGGAAATCACTCCATCTGTACTTCAGATCACCAATCTCAATCTCCCAATCCGTATTCTTATACTTAATCGGTTCATACTCCCAGTCCCACCGGCGTTTGAATGCACTGTCAATCGGAAACAGGGACTGGTCGGAAGTATTCATAGTGGCATAGATATAGAGATTGGACGGCAGACATAGCTCTCCGTCCTTTATTGCATCACTGTCCTTCCCTAGTTCCTCTTCCAAGAAAGTCTTTAAATCCGCATCAGCTTTAATTGTATATTCAGATTTGCCGCTTTCGTCCCTATCAAGGAGTTGAAACAAGTCTCCAAAAATCTGTGCACAGTTTCCCCTATTTATCTCCTCAATTATTAAATATACATTTTCATCCGGCTTCCTATATGCTTGCATATAGGCATTTAAAAATGCTTGCGGAATGAATTTATAAGTGATTATATCTTCATCCAAATCATCTTTCCCATCATTCAACCTAATAGTAAGACCTCCGTTCAGTCCATAAAGAGGCTTCTTCCCTTTTGTTGGCTTATATGCCCCAACAAAGGTAGAATAATCACTATCCGGATGGAATGTGGTTCTGAAAATATTTGATTTTGATACTTTTTTATCCTCCGGACATCCCTCATATTCCCCAAGTATTTCTTTAATCTTATGAGATTTGCCAGTTCCTGGAGCTCCATAGTAAATTATTTGCCGGGCTGTTGGATTTTCTAAATCTTGAGATATGTCCTCTTTGACGTTTTCAGATAAATTATCTATGATATCAAGCCTTATAATATTATTCCCATGACTATCTTTAGAGAATATTAAAACCGATATTTCCTCAATTAAAAAATTTCTAATTGAAAAAGAACCGTTTCGAAGAGAGTTCAGATAAATCCTAGAATCAGATCTTCTATATATATTTACATTATATGTTTGTATTGGTTTATCCCCAAAGAATTCTTGAACAGAAGAATATAACTCATTAAAGTAACCTTCTGAGAATTCAATTTTAGTACTATATGTAGAAGAAGATTTATATAGTGGTAGATTTGCTATTATATACGCAATACCTTTCAAAAAATCTTCTTTGTACAGAAGAAAAGAAACAGGCCTCTCTTCTCCTTTATTCGGTACGGGATTAATAATAAACTCCATAATCTCAATGGAGAGATTCATACTTGTTTCTCCTGAATTTTTGGGAGATGTTTTCAATCCAGCATCCTGCGAATGTATGGTTTTTATTATAGGCTCCATGTTAATTACGGATTATATTGTTGATAATTAAATAATAAAGTGTTGCATATATCGTATTGACACTTACTGCGTTCCCTGCTTGTTTATAAAGGGCTCCATCTGCTACTCCATGCGATTTTGCATTTTGTACAAACTCGGCTGGGAACCCTTGTAATATGAAAGCTTCTTCGGGTGTAAGTTTACGGATTGGTAGTTTGGCCAACTCTTCTTTTGTCATTGTATCAACTGGATTTACTTTGCCATAGGACATGATGAAGTCCAGACTATAATAGTTGTCCTGACACGCTCTGTGCATTTTATGCATTGTCGCCGTTAGTGGCCGGGCTATTTTCATATTTATATCCGATTTCGATTTAAAATTGGATGAGCCATCAGCAAGTACTGTGGGTTTTATACGTTCAGAAAGAAAGTATTTGGATGCGACATCCTGCATTAGCACTTCGTTAACTGTTTCATAGTGTAGCAGACTTGTCTCCTTGTACTTTTTGTCAAACTCTTTCGCAATCAATTTAGCCGAGAATTGAAAATCTTTGGGAATTCTTACAGTAGTTGCAAATATCAAGATTCTATTCCGTGTCTGGGGCAAATGAAAATCTGCTGTATTAAAAATATCTGCGTAAACGTGATACCCGATTGATTCTAGTTCACTCTTGATTCTGGCAAATGTCCTTCCTTTATCATGATTCCATAGATTCTTGACATTCTCTAGTAAAACATACTTTGGTTTCTTAACCATCAGTATATCCATTATACGGAAAAACATCTGTCCTCTATCCTCGTCAAAGCCAGTTCGATTCCCCATCATGCTGAATGTTTGACAAGGGAATCCTCCTGTCAGTAAATCAAATTTAGGAAGAGATTTGATATTCTTTTTGTCGTTTGTAAAAGCGACAATATCACCCATCACAATCTCATCCTTTCCTATGGAATAATTAGAGCGATAAGTTGCCTCTGCTTTAGAGTCAATCTCCGAATACCCGATACAATGAAACTCCATGATATGATCATTCGTAAGGATATCCATTGCTCTCCTAAAACCACCTATACCTGCAAATAGTTCTAAATGTCTCATAGAAATTTCATTATACTCTTTCCGATTACTTCTGCAAATTTCACAGGAACTGCGTTGCCAACTTGGGCGTACCAGGAATTCTGAGGACCCTTTAATACAAAATCATCAGGGAAAGTCTGTATGCGGGCAGCTTCCCTCGGTGATAATCCGCGCGCTTCCCATGGATGAATGTACATGTTGCAATCATACTTCATATGAGAAGTAATAGTTTTGCATATCTGATTTTCATCAAGTTTAAAATACTTATCCTTAAAGATATTATTACGCCTTTTGTATGGCATTATATCTTGTATGGATTCATGTAAGGAATTTGCTCCTTGAGGCAATCTTCTGAAAATCTCTATATCTCGCAAATTATTATACCTATTTTTATGGTTATATAACTTAGTGATAACCTTGTCACCATTAATAAAATGATAAAAATCAGTATCGGGATATGAAAAATCACGTTCTGTAAATCCACATTCCAACGATTCGTATTCGCCTTTGTTTTTTTCTTTTCTGGCTTCCAGATGCGGCAATCCATATAATGCATCTTTTAATACAAATGGAGGCCTTTTATGCCGTTCGATTTCTGTGAATATCTCATTCGGATCAATCCCCATTCTATTTCCGATCATTATAAAGCGTTCTCTATTTTGAGGAATACCAAAATCTTGAACCTTCAGTAATCGGTAATCATATATATACTCTTCACCTAAATACTCTTTGAAATTGGTAATTATTTCATCAAACTTATTAGCCATTCCTTTTACATTCTCCATTATGAAGAATTGCGGCCTAACCTCAGAAAGAAATTGTAAATAAGCCTTATAAAGTTGATTTCTGGGATCATCAATAATCCTCTGCCTATTAGCCATCGAGAAACCTTGACAAGGAGGCCCTCCACAGACCAATGTAATAGGTTTAACCGGGTTTTTGAGAATGTCGCTATATTTATCTAAGCATTTATTCAATTCATTGATGTCTCCAATAAAATACTGTCCTTCTTTAAGATTATGATTAGCCAAATAGGTAGATGCGAAGGTCTCAACTATCTCATTCATGAATACAACCTCAAAACCAGCTTGTTCAAGACCAAGACTCAAACCGCCACATCCAGCAAACAAATCTATAAATGTGTATTTCTTCTTCATTATTTTATATCATAATTAAAGTCAGCCTCAATGAGGTCTTTAATATCCACTTTGAGCAGTTGGGCGATTTCGACAAACTGAGCCATAGATGGCTGCACCTTATTGGTCTTCCATCGTGAGACAGTCATATCTGTAACCCCCATCTGCTCTGCCAGCCAACGATTGGTTATTTCTTTTTCAGCTAAAATTACACGCAATCGGTTTGAGCATTCTATTTTTGCCATATTACTTCATATTACATGATTAACAGCACAAAGTTAAACATAAAAAGATAATCATCAAAACATACTGATATAAATATCAGTATATGAAATCCAATAAGAGATTATTAACGTGAGTTCGATATAAGAACCTTACGCAATAAGCCTGCTTTTGTCAATGATGTC
>ERZ779669.848-NODE-848-length-16542-cov-7.153515_pt1 | contig 16542 bp, 19 predicted proteins | sample MGYA00511372_ERZ779669 | MGnify/ENA primary metagenome ERZ779669 (study PRJEB29588, sample SAMEA1967891) | human gut metagenome | biome: human gut; feature: human-associated habitat; material: faeces | place: Denmark | collected 2008/2010 ... | reverse complement strand
CCAGCCAGTCTGTCCGTTGCGATTTTCCACTGATATAAAAGCAGGCAATGAAATTGCCGCCTGGTTTCAAAACACGCCATATTTCATGAAATGCTTTTTGCTTGTCCGGAAATGCATGAAAACCATTCATACTGACAACAGTATCTAAAAGCTTAAAACTATCGTTCTCTAATCTTCCTGACATTACGATTCATGAGGTGTCTTCCAATATGTCTATAAACAAATGCTTTAAAGGCTGAAATTTCTTGATGATGTTCCTTCAACAGTTCATCTGGACAATCATAAACACCAAAATCCTGATTGATTCCCTCGCTCTGAATATAAGTATTGTTCCTATCAAACTCAATAATGAGATTTCTGAAATCCTTGACTGCTACTCCATAACCGCAAAATGCACCTGTACATTCCGAATTTTGTTCCTGTAACTTCTTTATGTAGGTTTTATCCAAAATGAAAGCTTCCAGTTCGTACCACTGATTTTCAAAATTAATTTCTACCCAGCTATGGAAAATACTTTTTGGAGCATTACGGTAAACAAACCCGGTCATAGCCCCTTTCTGCAATCTTTTATCAATCGTAAAACCATGTACTCTGCATGGAATATTGCAGGCACGTAAAAGTGCCATAAATAAAGTTCCTTTTGTATTACATTGTCCATAACCATCTGCCAAAACCTTTGATGCAGGAACATTATCATCAATATTATATCCAAACAATATTTCATCCCTAACAAAATCATAAATCGATTTTAAGCGTTCAAATTCATTTATATTTTTCCATCTTCTTTCCCGAATTAACTGCTGTATGTTTGCGTTGGAATAATCTAACATTTTTGTTTCTTTTAAATATTTGTCCATAATGCACCTTCACAAATTGAAGTTTCCACTTTCCTGTACTTATGATTTTTCATCAAAGCTGCTGCATCATTTCAAGAATAATGCCATCCGGGTCTCTAAAATAAAAAACTCGACTTTCCCCAAATCCATCTGCTCTAAAGTCGAAATACTGCGGTTCAGACAAGCAATCCACATGATTTTCGATAATGGTTTTATAGACCGAATCAATATCATCCGTGTAGAAGCATACTTCTGAGATAGAGGTTGTAAACAAATCCGATTGTGCTTTATGGATTTCGCTGTCTACAAACTGAATCAATTCAATCGGTGGTGCTTCAAGAGCCTTCGAACCATTCAAATATGCAACCCTTGCTTTACAATTTTCCTTACGGAACATTTTATCTGTCTCTTCGCCTTCCATAAAGATTTCACCCTGTAATTTAAGCCCAAGAATATCTCTGTAGAAAGCAATCGAGCGATCCAAATCAGAAACGGTCAATCCAACATGATAAATTCTTCCAATCATATTTTTATAGCCTCCTGAGAAAATTCCGAGTTGTTGAGCTGTTTTTACTTTCTATTTTATCAGATATCGCCTACAGATTCCATAGCTTCATGGCTCAAAATAGTTCATCCACAAACCATTTGGCTATGTAAAAGGGACGGCTTCTCAGCCGCCCCACCGGTCAACGCTGCGTTAATCAGACAGGTTCATCGTCCGATTCTGCTTCGTAATCCTCGTTGACATCCACTTCTTCGCCCTCGTCACCATCATCCTCCGGCAGCTGGAGTACGTCTTCATCCTCATCGTGATAATCCGCATCCGGGTCCGACTGATTTTTCTTGGACGCAGGCTTTACGCCCTTCATCTTAACATAAAGATAACCGCCGACACCGGCTGCACCGATCACAAACAGAAGCAGCATAATCATCGGGAGCGGGGAAGCTTTCTTCTGCTCGCCCTCTGTTTTTTGCTCTTCCGGTGCAGGTTCCGTCTCCTTCGGCTTTTCGGTTTCAGCAGGTTCCGTGACTTCCGGTTTCTTCTCCTGATACTTGGCGGCTTCCTCTTCATCCATCAGCGCAAGCAGATCGGCCTCATCCACCATATTCAGAAAATGCACATTCTGGTTGCCGTCTTTATCGCGGTCGATGATCAGATAGAAGGTGTTGCCCGCCTTTGTCACCAGTGTGATGAACTGCTGGCTGGATTTATCTTCTTCCTCACCGATATCGTCCACCAGCGTCATATTTCCTTCCGGAGTCAAAGCTGTACTGGATTCCGTCTCATCCTCGGATGACATTCCGCTCTGCATCAGATCCAGAAACAGCTTCAGCGCATCTTCACTGAACATGCTGCTGTCTTTTGCAGAATCCGTGACATTCAGGTACTTTCCATGTGCATACCCGGTTTTGCCGTTGAAGTTTACCTTATACCAGTCACCGCATTTTTCGACAATCTCCACCGTATCGCCGGAATGCAGATATCCGATAATCTCCTGATCCATGCCGGGACCGGAACGAAAATGCAGACTGGTGATCCCCGGCACCACCGTACCAGTCTGCTTTTGGGACTTTTCGCTGCCGATATTGTATTCTTTGCCGCCCACCGTAACGATCAGGTTCCCATCCGCATCCGTAGAGACCTCATAGCCATCCGGCAGAACCTGCATGTCCGGGTCGATTTCGATGCTGTCGGTATTGTCCGTTTTCCCCGCATTTGTGCTTTCTGCTGCATCCGTCTCCTGTGCAGCGGTACTGACAGGCGTGTTCTTCTGCACATCATCGCCCGTATAGTCAAATGCAGTGGTCGTAAAGGTTCCTGCCGCCATCACGCTGGCAAGCAGCATTGCCATCATCTTTTTCATTCCACATCCTCCGTTTCTTTCTCGTCCAGTTTCATGTTTTCCGGGTTTGGAACCGCAGCCTGCGCCATCTGAATGATGACTGCCAGCTGTTCCGGGGTCAGGCTCTGGGCATGTACCATTTCACAGATTTCGCTGTTTTCCTGTTCGTGGTACTTTCTGTCCCATTCCTTTCTGCGCTCCTCCCACTCATCGCGTTTTCTGCGGGCTTTCTCCCGCTCCGCAGCAATCTTTTCCAGTTTCAAGCTCATATCGTTTCCTTTCCGGACGAATAAACGCCCTGTTTTTATCGAATTCTTCCCATACAGTAGTAATGCTGCCGCCAGTAGTTCGTCTCAATGGAAGCATAGGAAATTGGGTTGCCGCAGTGAATCATCATCCCGTTGCCGACATAAATGCCCACATGGGATGCGCCACTGGTGTTGTAGGTTTTCTGGAAGAAGATCAGGTCTCCGGGCTTTGCCTCACTCTTCGGAATAATGTCGCATTTTCCCATCAGACCGTTGGCCGTCTGCCTGCCTACATTCCAGCCATTGCCGCAGTGGTTGATGACCCAGCTTACAAAACCGGAGCAGTCAAAACTGGTACTCGGCGAGCTGCCGCCCCAAACATAGGGATAACCGAGATATTTCTCTGCTTCGGTAATCATCTTCCGGAATTTTTCATCCGTCAGAGCTTCGCCCGGAATGTCGTAATCCTGATATTCTCCGCTGGAACCCGCGCCATCCGGCGTTGCAAAGGCTATGCCTGCAAACAGGTCATCCCGATTGCCCCGGCACTCCAGTGTGACTTCGTATCGTTGCAGCTGGTCATCTGTAAGGCCGGAATTTCTTGCAACATAGTCAACGCCCCGATTGAGCAGTGTTACATTGAGGATTTTATACTCATACTGTACCGTCACCTGATAGGTGTAGGTGTGTCCGGTTCCGGTGATTGGATTGTAGCGATAGCCCACACGGGTTTCTTTCCTTGTCCGGATTTCCACCTTTTCCTCCAACTTCAGCTCATACTGCGCTTCAAAAATACTCTGGAGCCGCGCCTGCACCTGGCTTCTCGTATAGTTTTCAAATTCTACGGTCAGCAGAGATGCAAGCTCATAGGGATTGTGACCAATCTCTGCCAGATTGTAGCGATACTCGTCATAGCCCGGATGGTCGGTTTCAATGCGGTCGATTTGTTTGCGAAGTTTATCTTCCAGCTTGGTATAATCCGTCTCCACGCCTTTCAAATCTTCATCTTCTGCCGTGTAGGAAGTCCCCAGCACCACATTGCCGCCGCCATTGATCAAGACGGAGCATGACGAAACCGACCCGGCAATCACCAAAACAAGCAGTCCCACGGCTGCGATACCGATGATGATATGCGAGTGGCTCTGCACAAACTGAAATGCCTTTTCCGTTATACTGACAGTACCCTGCGCAGCTTTGGCTGTGCCAGATGCTGTGTTCTCCGCAGCGGCCGCACCTGCCTTCGCAGCGGCATACTCTTTTTTGATGGCCTGCTTCTGCCGCCATCGGGAAAAGAGATTGGAACCAGCCTGCGGATCAGACTTCATGCGTTCCGCAAAGATGGAATCTACGGCATCTTTATCTGCCCTTTTCTCCAACCGCTCCAGCTTTTTGTACTGCCGCAGCTTTCGACCATATTGGAACCGGGAACCAGCACGGGCTGCACCTTCCGCTGAGCCTTCGATAAAATGCGCTGCCTCCACACCAGAATTATTATCCTGGTCGGCATTGCGCACCCCCTGATGTGCTTTGGCTGAAAGTGTATCTGCCGCAAGATTCCCCGGCTTCTTTGGCTTCCCGCCTTTTTTCCCGGAAGCTGCTGCATTCTTTTTCGCTTTTACTTCCTGCTCTGATTTCAGCTTCTTACTGCGCATCTTAGCAAGATCGGCCTCGTGACGAATCTGCCTTCGGTGTTCCGCTTTTTTCTTGCTGCTGTCTCCCGTACTGCTATTGGCGGTTTTGCTTCTGGAATCGCGAAGGGTGTTTTCCGCACCCTCGCGCTCCTGCCGCAGCTTGTCTCCGAGATTCGGATTTTTCTTGCCAGCCATCGCTTACGCCTCCTTCGCTTCCTGCACTTCGGTTAATTTTGTCGTCATAATCCGGTACAGTTCCAGATCGGTCGGGAAACGATCAACGAACGGCAAAATCACATTTCCGTAGAACAGCAGTCCTTCGCCTTCACCGGAGTGGGTCACATAGGACAGCTGATGTGGGCTGATATTCAGCTGATCCGCCAGAATCTGACGGTCACCGGCTGCTTGATTCAGCATATAAATGAAGTCGCTGTTCTCAAAAATGTTCGTCACTTCGCGGGAAGAAAGCAGATCTTTCACGTTCTGGGTGATGCCGGTGGGAATACCGCCCCATTTACGGAATCGCTTCCAGATTTCCACGCTGTAAGCCGCTGTCTGCTCTTCTTTCAAAAGCAGATGGAACTCGTCCATATAATAGCGGGTGGCTTTACCGGCGTTACGGTTGGCGGTCACACGCCCCCAGACCTGATCCTGCACCACCAGCATACCGATCTTTTTCAGTTGCTTGCCCAGCTCCTTGATGTCATAGCAGACCAGCCGGTTATTGATATCTACGTTGGTGCGGTGGTTAAACAGATTCAGAGAACCGGTCACATAGATTTCCAGTGCTGTTGCCACATGGTGTGCTTCCTTTTCATCCTGCCGGAGCAGAGCCTCGTACAAGTCCTGCAACACCGGCATATTCTCCGGCACCGGGTTCTCAAAATAGGTCTGGTAAATCTGATGAACACAGCGGTCGATGACCGTCTTTTCTACCGGCTGCAAGCCTTCTTTTCCGCCCACGATCAGCTCACACAGGGACAGGATAAAATCTGCTTTTAGGGCAATGGGATTATCCTCTTCCGAGTAGTTCGCATTGATGTCCATCGGGTTGATATACTGCGTGCTGGAAGGGCTGATTTTAATGACCTGCCCCTCAAATTTCTGCACCAGTGCCGTGTACTCGGCTTCTGGATCGCACACGATTACATCGTCATCCGTCACCAGAAACGCATTGGCGATTTCTCGCTTGGCAGAGAAAGATTTACCAGAACCGGGAGTACCAAGAATCAGCCCGTTGGGGTTTTTGAGCTTTTTCCGGTCAACCATAATCAGGTTGTTGGACAACGCATTCAGCCCATAGTACAAAGCCTCTTTCCCGGTCTGAAACAGCTCCTGGGTGGTAAAAGGCACGAAAATCGCCGTGCTGCTGGTAGTCATGCTGCGCTGAATCTCAATCAGATTCTGTGCCAGCGGCAGGCAGCTCATCAGCCCCTGCTCCTGCTGAAAGTCCAGACGGCGCAGGTTGCAGTTGTACTTCTGTGCGATGCTGGAAGCCTGAAACACATTGGTTTCCAGCTCCTGCTCCGTCTCGCCGGTGTTCATCACCAGAAAAGTCAGCAGGAACATGCGTTCATTCTGGCTCTGCAATTCCTTCAGCAGTGCCTTTGCGTCCTTGCCGTAAGTTGCCAAATCTGACGGAATGATGTCCATATCGTATCCGGAACGGACAGCTTTCTTCTGTTCCTCAATCTTGGAACGATCCAGCTCCGTAATGGTGTGCTTGATGGATTTGATTGCTTTATTCTGGTCTACCGACTGAATGTGCATGGTCACAATCTGGCTGGATTCCATATCCAGAAAGTCCTTCAGCAGCTGATCCGACAAATCGGAAGCAGTAATCTGGAGATAGGACATGGAACCATACATCCCACCCATCTGAAAAATACGGTTCTTCGGAAAGGCAAAACCGGTCGGTGCAATAAAGTCCTTTACCGACAGCCCGCTCTCCGGCAACCACTTCCAATCGAAATTGAATCGGTCATGGTCACCCATGTGGAACATATCGTGCATCAGATGAAGCCGTTCCTTGCCGTTCAGCAATTTTGCCCGGACACCCAAGCGTTTGAAGTTGTTCATCAGGTCGATCTCGATGTGAATGAGCCTCGGCTTTGCCTGTTTCATGGATTCCGCCTCAATGCCAAACGTCAGGTACTTCGTCTTGGTCAGGCCGTTGTTGCCCTGGGCAAGCTGGCGGCGCAGCATGGTGCTGTACTCCGTGCGCACCGGATTGAAATGATCCTTCTGGTACGGGATACGCACCATCTTCTCAAAATTCGAGGCATCCGTAGCCATATTCATAAAAGAAAGCTCAAAGCGGATGCTGGAATCAAAGAAGTTCAGGAAGCTGCACCATTCCTCAAAGATAGCCGTCTGATCCTCCTGCTGTGCCAGCTGGTAATTGATGTCCTGAAACTGAATGGTTTTGGTGTAGTAGTTGTCCGTCACACGGCAGATACCATCCGGGAACATCCGCTGAAAGGGAATGCTATCCTGAGCTGAGTGCGGAACCGTGCTGTCACCCCTTGCACGGTCAATCACCGTCTGCACCTGTTTTTGCTCTGCGGCTGACAGATGGGACGGCATTCGGATGTCATCCTGCTTTTTATTCTTCGCTGTCAGCTTTTCGAGAATTTTGAACAATGCGATTTACCTCCATTTCCACGTCTGCCTGCTGAACCAGCAGTGCATAGTAATTTTTTGTTTTGTAAGGCCGCGTTTTCGGCCTCTTGAACTTTGCCTCATAGAAGTGCTTTGCCACCACTTCCAGCGGCTGACCGTCTTTCTCATACATGGCAAGAAAGAAAAGCGGCAGCATCACCGCCATCATGCCAAGTGCGGCAAGGCTCAGATTCCCGCTGGATTTGAGTAAAAAGAAAACCGGAACGCCAATCAGCGCACCGGCTCCGAAGCAGAGAATCTGCCGTTTGGTCAGGTTCATAAAGACCTTGGTCTTGACCTTTGAAAGGTCTCGCGGCACAGAAATATAAGATGCCATGACTCATTCCTCCTCTCTTAGTGCGCTGCAAACACGGATTTCGCGAGGCTTCCCGTCTTAAACAGCGTAAATGCCAGCAAAACCGTATAGCCCATAACGCCCCAAATGCTGCTGATAATGTTATCCGAAAAGGACAGGTTCTGAATCAGAACTGCATAGATGCCTACACAGATCATGATAAGAAAGCCCTGGAATCCCAGTGCAAACAGGGAGCGTAGATAGTTTTGACCGGTGTGGCTCTGCTCATGGTTTCCAAAGGTTGCGAACGGAATCGGCGCAAGGCTTACCATGAGATATATTTCCACCATTCGGCCATACACGATAACAAAGATAATAGCCGACAATGCCAGCATCGTGACCTGAACCACAAATGTCTGCAAATACAGTCCCAGCAGCGGTCCCAAGTCCATGCCTTCCAGTGTGGCCTGCATCGCTGTCAGGGTCGCATCGCTGACGGACGTACTGCCGGAAATCAGACCGCCGCTTCGGGAGATCACTTGCTGCGCCACATCAAAGACAGCCATCGTGATATTGAATGTGTTCGAGATCAGGATCACTGCCAGAAAGGTCTTAAAGACCCATTTGAAAAATGTCCAGGTCTCGAAATTTGCCAGATTGTTATGCTCGATGAGCATCTGGATCAGCTCATAACAGGCGATGAATGTCAGCACCATTCCGGCAATGGGCAGGATCACGGATTCCGAGATGTTGCGGATCATAGAAAAAACCGCAGGTGAAAAGTTCGCCGGTGTGGTTCCCACATCTCCTGCGATCTGTCCAACCTGCTGGTTGACCGAATCGAACATCCCTGAAAGATTTCCCATGATACCGCTGATGATCATGCTCTTGAGCCAATCTGTGATCTGTTCAAGGATACTCTGCATGAGCCGCCTCCTTCCTTACGCGAACACGCCGAACAGCTTCGCCATCCGGGACAGAAGCATAAACAGCTGTGAGAAAAGAGACAGTGCCGATGCAGTTGTAGTAAGAAACGCCATAGATTTGTCCTCCTGTAACTTGTCCGGCCTATCAGCCTGTGCGATTCTAAACTGCGGTTCTGCGCCATACTTCCAACATGTGCACCTGCCAGAGAGCGCAGAAAATAGCCAGCTGCGGAGATTGCCTGCACCTGACTATGTAACAGGCAGCTTTCGCCGCCCGGTCGGAATCTTCGCTCCGACAGCCTTTGCTTAACCGAACAGACCGGAAAGCAGCGGCACCAGAGTCGTGCCGATCAGTGCTACACCGCCACCGGCCATCAGCTGCTTCATGCCCTGAGACTTGGCACCAGGGTTGTCGTTGCCGTAGCCTTCCAGCAGGTTGATCGCTCCCCAGATGCCGAGGCCGGCACCCAGTGCGATAACGAGGGTCTGAAGAACGGTTACTGCGCTGTTGAAAAATGCCATAAATGTGTACCTCCTTGTACGTTGCGCCCTTATGGACTGATGAATAGTGATTTTCCATCTGCATGTGCACCTGCAAATGGGCAAACATATAGCCAGATTTCCAATCCCAATCAGAAACCTGGCTATGTAAAGAGGCGGCAGCTCGCCGCCTCTTCTTATTCTGTTGCCAGCAGCACACCTATGACATCTTCGTCACCGGAACGAACTTACTTGGCATGATCTGCATCAACCACTTCGTACTTATCACCGGGCTTGAGTTTCAGCCGATGGTCAAGAAACGCCTCGATGCTGAACGTGTTTTTCTTATCAGCACCGGCAGTGAGCTTGTAGTTCGGATGCTGGGTCAGATCATATTTATCTGACTTGAACGGTCTCACACCGCGCAGCTGCAAAATGCACTTACCGCCATCCAACACAGACAGTTCATCCACCGAGGCCAGGTCATGCCCGACTTTTTGGTAATTGGTGCCGTAGGATGGGCTATTACCTCTGGTATCGGAAGTGTTGTACAGATCAATCGTTTCTTTCCCCAGTGCCTGATTCAGCTCTTTTAGCGTAGTCGGCTCCGAACCGCCAAGAAAAATACGGGAATCCATATTGCCGATGATGGTATCGGCATTGTCCTTGTAGATTGCCTTCAACTGGCTCTGTGCCTGAAGCACCAGACACGCCGAGATTTCTCTTGATCGGATGGTGGCTACCAGCTTTTCCAGATTCGGAATCTGACCAATGTTCGCACACTCATCAATCAGGCAGCGCACATGCACCGGCAATCTGCCGCCGTAAACATCATCCGCTTTTTCGCACAGCAGGTTAAACAGCTGTGTGTAAATCATGGAAATCAGGAAATTAAAAGTCGGGTCTGTATCGCTCATAATGAGGAACAGAGCCGTTTTCTTATCTCCCACCGTATCCAGCGACAGCTCATCGTACATAGTGATATCACGGACTTCCTCAATATCGAAGGGAGCAAGACGTGCGCCGCAGCTCACCAGAATCGACTTTAAGGTCTTGCCCGCCGCCAGCTTGAACTTGGCATATTGGCGGACAGCAAAGTGGTTCGGTTTTTTCTTTTTCAGAGCTTCAAACATCTGATCCACTGGATTCTGAAAGGTTTCATCATCCTCGCGTACTTCCATCGCATTCAGGAATTCAATCAGCGTTGCAAAGTTCTGCTCTTCCAGCGGTGCCTCATAGTGGATATAACCAATTAAAGCACAATACAGCAAGGTCTCTGCCTTCGTCCAGAATTCGTCACCGGCCTTGCCGTCCCCTTTGGTGTTGACAATGAGGGTTGTGGTCAGCTTCAAAATATCCTTTTCGCTGTGAATATACGCGAAGGGATTATAATGCATCGACTTTCTGAAATTGATGGTGTTAAAGATCCGGATGCTGTATCCATTCTTCAAAAGGGCTTGGCCGCAGTCGATTACGATATCGCCTTTCGGGTCAGTGACCACATAGGAACTGTGACATTGTAAAAGGTTGGGTTTGAGCCAAAATCGGGTCTTACCGCTGCCGGAACCACCGACCACAAGCACATTTTTGTTTCTGGCATTTGCCGGATTCTTCGGGCGATTGCCCATCATCAGCCGCTCCGTCCGGGTCAAAATCACATTGTTTGCAAACACTGGATCTTCAAATGGTTCGATGTCTTTCTGCGTCCCCCACCGGGCAGAGCCATACTCCATGCCATGACGATATTTCTTGGCATTTTTGCCTTTCAGATACACAGCAAGCCGCAGACCCGCTCCGCAGCACACACCAATCAGCAAATCCAGCGGATGCAGACTTGGCATCGGGTTAGAAAATGCTGCACCCAGGGCAGAAAGAAAGCCGAGGAGCTTTTCAGACATGTCTGCGCCCTCAGCAATTCTCCACGCTTCTCCCAGATTGGTACATACAAGACCGGCAATAAAGTACGGCAGGTTCAGGATCAGCAGCTTTTTGGTCTTATTACTCATAGATCACGCTCCTGACTTTTATGGCGAACCTTATCCGGCAGAATTGCAGCCACCAGTTCTTTGAGCTTGTTAAGCTGCTCCAGAACACTCGGTTTTTCCTTTGCTTTCAGCTTTCGGTTGGTGAATTCCTCAAAAGCGGAAGTCAGTGCATCCGCATCTTTCGCCTTAAAGAACACCGTGTACTTGGGTGGAATCATATTTTGGTCTTTCGTAATGGCATAATCCACACCATATTTCCGCGCTACCTGTTCAAAGCCTTTCAAATCCGTTTTCTCAATGGGGATACTGCTGACTCCCTGATTCTGACCGATCAGTTCTTTGATGCTCTGCTTTCCAACCGGAAGCTGTGCTGTTTTCTGAGCCACTTTTGCTTGATGGTGCCGTTTCCACGCATTATAGCCATTCACAATGGTGCGAAAGGTCAGTTTCGTGGTACTGATTGCCAGATTGACGGTACGATTTTCAACTTCTTCCTGCATGAATCTCCGCCTCCTTCCTTACAAACTGTCCCGGTCCGGTGCCGGTTTACTCTTTTCCTGGGGCTTTGCAGCCTTTTCCTCCATCTTCTTCACCATGTCATCCGGAACCGGAATCGCCATGATGCTGCGCCCCATGCGAACGAACATCTGGGGCTGATGGAACTGCTCCTCAAATTTCTGCATCTGCTCCGAGGTCAGAGAACCAAAATCATCCTCTGTCAGCCCAACCACCAGAAAATCACCGGCATAAATGTCCTGCATATCTCCGTCTTCGGTGTAAATTGCACGGTTCAGCGGCAGTCCATTGATTTTACCGGATTCATTCAGAATAATGGCTACTTCATCCTCAAATGGATAGGTGACTTCAATATCGCCGCCGACCATGGCCTGCAAATCTTCCAGCTCCGTGCCAACACTGATTTTCTTCGGATAGGCATTGGGCTGTACCAGCAGCACATCCATTGTCCTGGTCTCAGCCAATTCATGTTCTCCCACGGTCTTGAAATCCACACCGGTGAAATCGCCGGAATCCAGAACATAGTCCTGATTGTTCCACGCCTGCGTCACCATGCGTTCCGCATCTTCCTGTGAGGCAGCTTCCACGGAAACCTTTCTCTGGAGAGTCTCTGTAATCTCCACATCAAATTTCTTCATAGGCACCTCCTTAGATCAGGCGCAGTGCCGGAACCAACTCGCCGCCAATGGAAACCACCGTCAGGTTCTCGTTCACATAGTCGATGGTGCGTTCCAGCGTAAACAGATTGATGCTGCATTCATTGCCGTTCTGGTCGATTTCCGAAACCTCCGCAGCTCCCAACAGATAGCGGGTTCTGTCAGTCTCGATCACATCGCTCTTATCATAATGGAGAAGCAGTTCCCCATCTGCCACCAGATCAGCCTCCATCTCATCGTAAACATCCTCAAAGATGTCTCGACTGCCATCCTCGGTCAGGAGTTCGCCGCCAGCCCCCGGCAGGATCACCATCACAATGCGCTCCTTCGGGTGATCTTCACGGATTGCCTCCAGCATCAGCCAGTTATGAAGCATCGCAATGGACTTCTCAAACATGGGATCATCCATCGGATTGGGCTGCGATGCACCGTGCGGGCAGTTCTTGCAATCCATGCTGCACACTGCGTTGTTCTGATTCTTCTTAAAGTTCAACATCATAAAAATCTCCTTCTCATCGTTCCATATCTCGTTTTTTACTTCGCTGCCATTTTTCCAGCAGCCGGATAATCGTGTCCTGCATCTGCTTCGGCGTATAGGATTTCGGGAAATACTTCCGAAGAACCTCGTTTTTAATCGTCACACGGTCAAGCTCATCCTTTTTGATTTCATTCATCACTTCACACATGGCATCCAACGTGCAGCCGCCCTCCTGTGAGAGCTTCTTCAGCCGCTGTGCCTGCGACAGGGATGGAGATGCCTGTGCATAGTCCATTGCCTCCAGAAATTCCTTCTGTTCAGACGGTTTCAGGTAAGACAACTCCACCGCCGGATTAAAGGCGATTTTCTTCTCATCCACCATATCCAAAATTTCAGGAATCAGGTTGGTAAGGCGGATATAGCGTTTAACCGTATCCTTACTCATTCCAACAGCTTCACCAATAATCTCCGTAGACAACTTCGGTGCAAATTGCTCCGAAGTCAAATCTTTTCTCTGACCCTGATGTTTCATCGCCTCCAACTTCATCTTGTAGGAAAACGCTCTCTCGCTGGGAAGAATATTCTCCCGCTGCAAGTTGCTGTCCACCATAAAGATGATTGCTGCATCATCGTCCATTTCCTTGACGATGACCGGCACAGTCTCCAAACCTGCCAGCTGCGCCGCATGAAGTCTGCGGTGTCCTGAAAGAATTTCAAATCCGCCTTCCGGGTCAGATCGGACAATCAGTGGTGATACCACACCGATCTGCTTGATGCTCTCTACGGTCTGTTCCATCAGCTCGTCATCCAGCACCTTAAAGGGATGCCCTTCAAAAGGATGCAGGTCAGAAAGCGGCATCTCCGTCCGCTTCTCCTTAGCCGCAGCGCCGGCAGCTGAGCCACTGCGGTTTTCTGTTGTAATACTGGTTTTTGCTTTTGCCATTCAGCTTCTTAACCTCCTTCCAGCGGTGATAGATGTCATTCTTACCTGCGAAAAACGCCTTTTTTGCCTTGCACTTCATAGATCAAGTACCTCCTTAACGACCTGCTGTTTTTCTTTTCCAATGCTCTTTCTGCGGTCCTCTCCGCTGATTCGCACCGGCGTACACATTTCCAGAATCCTGCTGTAAATCCGGGCGTATGCCACATCCTGCGGATTGCGGATTTCTGCAATTTTCAGATTGGTTGTGATAATGACCGGAAACCCGGACTTATACCGCTCATCAATGACAGCGTAGACCTGCTCCAGCGCATATTCGGTGCTGCGCTCAATTCCCAGATCATCCAGAATCAGCAAAGAATAGTTGGAAAACGAAGCGATATACCGGTATCGTTCTTCCGAATACATGGCACCCATCTGGTTCAGGATTTTGGAGAAGTTCGTCATCAAAACCGGAATGCCCTGATCCAGCAGCGCATTTGCTATACATGCCGCCACAAAGGACTTTCCGGTTCCGACATCTCCCCATAACAAAAGGCCAAGGTTTTCAGCCTTGACCTTTTTCCACTGCTCCACATAACGTTTTGCCATCTGGATGTCCTTGTTGTCTTCTGCAACGCCAAAATTCCATTCCAGAAGATGCTTTTCCTGAATCCCAGTTGCTTTCAGCTGCCTGATTTTACGCTGCCGCTCCACCAGTTCATCCTGGCGTTTCTTTTCCGCCATCGCTTCCTGCTGGCATCTGCAAAGGCAGGGAACAATCTTGTCTCTGCCCCAGAGCTTTACCCTGCACTGCACCGGAGTATGACAGTTCCGGCAATACAGCAGTCCGTCCACGCCCTGGTATTCCTGCTCTCCGGGTTCTTTCGGCGTAAAGAGCGAATCCAACGCCGCATTCAATACTTCAGGCACCATGTCGCTCATAGGCTGTCTCCTTCCTCAAATGTGTAGTCTGCCGGGCTATACTTCGGCTTTTCTCTCTTTGCCCAGCTCCGGATTGTGGCAAGGTGATTTTTGTAGCTCCTGCCGGTGGAAGCCATATACTCAGAGAGCCGTTCCACCCGCATCTGATAATCTCCTGGGAACTCCTGCCGGAGCTTGCCGTATTCCGTGTCAGAGAGAAGGACATTTTCGTATGAGCCATACCGGTGCTGGATTTCCTTCTTCTCTCTTTTATTGATTGTTTCAGTACTTGTTCTATTAGTACTTAATTGCGCGGGATTTTCCGTAACCGGTGTGTCCGTATCCGGATTTACCGTATACGGCTTTTCCGTACACGGTGATTCCGAACACGGCTTTTTCCTTGGCATCTCATAGATCACATACTCCGCTCTGCCCATCCGACCGTTACTCTCACGCTGCTGGTTCCTTTCCAGATATCCAAGACGTTCCAGTTCTTTCAGAGCTGTAAGCACCCCATCTACGCCATCCGGTGTAATCGAAGATAATCCCCGTACCGAATAGTTCCATGTGTCCGGTAAACTAAGCAGCATAGAGAGAAGTCCTTTTCCTTTCAGGCTGAGACCCTGATCCCGCAGGTGGTAATTGCACATCGTTGTGTAATTGCTGTTTTTCTCAACCCTGAATACCGGCATGGTGCTCACCATCCTTTTTCGCAGGCTCCGTTTTTTTCTTCGGACATTTGCACGAACGATCTTCGCTGTCCTCCCGTCGATGGTATTTGCCGGTATCCTGCATCATGCGTTCAAACGCCTGAAGGCGTCCCTCTGTAAAAAGCGTCATTCGATCACACCCCATTTCTTAAACAACTTGAAGAGATGATTCTTTCCCTTGCAGGTCACTCTCGTCTGCTGCACCAGTTTTCCGCTTCTGCCGTAGCAATCCCGGACAATAAAATAGCCCCTTGCAGATTTGTCTGCAAAAGGCATCAGCCAGCCGCTTGGACTGCGGTACAGATAGCGGTGATCCAGTAAGAGAGCTACTGCCGTCTTCTCTGGGATTCCGATTTCCTTACAGAAATTCCGGATACAGGTGCAATCTTCCGAATTTACAAAGGTGTCGAAGTAGTCTGCCTTGGGCTGTGCCGCATCCAGCTGTTTGCGGATACCCTCAAGCTGCTCTCTCTCGGCTACAAGCTCCTGTGCCAGTGTGTAGATGACCTCCGGATGCTGAATCACCTGATCCAAAATGGAATCGCTCATATACACACCATGCTTGCGAATGGAAGGAAGGACTTCATCAAACACCCAGTGTTCAAATCGTTCTGCCGATGGCAGCTTGCTGTGAACGATCAGCCGGTAAACATCGCCTTCTGTGATAAAGGAGATTTCAACGACCTGCTCTCCAGCATCTCCATACTGATTCACCTTCTGAACGACCCCCTCGCGTTTCGTTAGGGGGCCTCTGCAATGGCGTTTCACTGCGGCGTAGGGATTCACATACCCCAACGCTTTCGCCACATCGCTTGCACAGAAGAAGGTCTTGCCCGCCTCTTGCAACACGCGGATCGAACCAAACTCCTGGTTCTCAAACACCTCCATCATCTGCCTTGACTGTCCGCCATGACTGCCCACATCGGTGTCATGGGTCTTCTGATTGAAATCCGTCATACCTGTTACCTCCTGCTCAAATTTGTCTCGCCGGATTTCGGGCGAAAAAAATAGAGCCTCGACCCATTCTCGTTTTCAAAGAATGTGCCAAGGCTCTATGTAACAGGATACCTGATATTAAATTTTTGCAGAATTCGTCAGAACTCGCCAAACGAACCTGACACTGTTTTTCATTCCGTTTCAGCCGGATTTTTGCCGAAAATCTGTCAAGGATATGGGGCTAATTTTCCCTCCAAAATGACCTTCTGTAAACCCATTTTCCCACCCATTAGGCTCAAAAATAGGCCGTAAACCCATGGTAAACCCATCAAAATGGGTTAATTTGAAGTCAAATTTCCTCAAATTTCACCATCGGAATCAGGCGATTTCAGGCATAGAAAAAGCCCGGAAAATGGCGTATTTCCGGGCTTTTTTAGCATTATTAAGCTGTAGATTATCGCTTGCTGAACTGAGGTGCGCGACGAGCGGCTTTGAGG